>Ga0114978_10001925_pt1 | contig 17375 bp, 13 predicted proteins | sample S_140212_EF_Meta_FD_87027 | JGI IMG/M metagenome (GOLD analysis project Ga0114978, IMG submission 87027) | Freshwater microbial communities from Lake Simoncouche, Canada to study carbon cycling - S_140212_EF_MetaG | ecosystem: Environmental > Aquatic > Freshwater > Lake | place: Lake... | reverse complement strand
GTCACCGCCTTCAAGTAGGCCGTCAGCCGCGCGTCGAGTTCAGCCGCTTTCTCGGGTAGCTTCGTGGCGAGATCGCGCTCCTCGCTCGGATCTTTCTCCAAGTCGAAGAGCCGCTGCGTTTTCTTCTCGTAGTTGCGCACGAGCTTGTAGCCGCCGAGCAAAATCGCCGTCGCCGGACCGCCGTTGCCCAAGTCGTAGTGCGGAAAATGAAACACCAATTCCTCACGTGGGCGCGCGACCGCGCCGCGTCCGGTCGGGTCACGTAACACCGCCGCGAGACTTCCTCCTTCGACGGCCGCGGGCAGCGCGCTCTTCACGCCGGCCAGTTCCGCGATCGTCGGTAACACGTCGCACGCGGTGACCGGCACTCGCGAACACACATTACCCGCGATCCCCGGTCCCCGGATGAGAAACGGCACGCGCAGCCCACCCTCGGTCACCGCACCTTTGCCGCCGGTCAGCGGAGCATTGCCATTTCTGCCCTGCCCGCCGTGGTCCGCGGTGTAGATGACATATGTCTTTCCGCTAAGCCCGAGGGCATCGATCGCACCGAGCAGTTGCATCACCGTCTTGTCGATCTCGTCCGCATCCGCCCGGACCGAGTCGCGGTCCCGCCCGCCGCCGGCGCCTTCCTTGCGCTCCTGATTCGGATAATGCGAGAGCTGCAAATAGAATGGCTTCCCCTCCTTCTGCGCGCGCGTCATGAACGCGATGCCGCGCTCCGTCATGCCGTAGGCCTGCTGCGGATTCGGGCTCGCGACATTGTCCGGCCCACCGTTGTTCGTTGCTCCGTCGCTTTCGTCAAACCCGTGTCGCGCCGGATCAGTCCGGCCCACGTGCCATTTTCCAAAATGCGCCGTCGTATAACCCGCTCCCTTGAGGATCTCCGCGACCGTCGTTACCCCCGTCGGCATTTCCAACACGGGCTCCGGCGGAATCAGCGCCGTGCGCACCGGTCCCCCTTCGCGCCCGATCCCTACATAAGTCATGCGCAGCGCCGCTGGACTGATGCCGGTAAACAGCGCCGCGCGCGACGGCGTGCACCGCGGTGACAACGCGTAGCCAGATGCAAATCTCATACCCTCGCGCGCCAGTCGCTCAATCGCAGGAGTCCTAAATATCGCGCTCTTCGAAGCCGGCAGCCGATCGTCCATCATCACCGAGGTATTCGGCCACCCCTGCGCCTCAGCCATGACCACCACAAAATTCGGGCCGGCATCCGTCGCTGCCCGCAACGCAGTCACCACCAGCCCGACCATCAGCCATGAAATGAGACAATACTTCACGTCGTTGCCTTTCGTTTCGCTTTCCCGTCTTTCGCATCACCACGCCCCGCGCCTTCGCTCGCGCCAGCCGGACGCGTGTAAACGACCTTGAGCTCCGCACTGTCGAGGATGACGTCCTTCATCGCGGCCAGCAGCACATCGCGATTTACCTCCGCGGGCTTGGCCGCGATCTGCAACGGAGCCGACAACGCATACGCCGTCAGAATGTAGGTCTTCTCACCGGGTCCTTTCGAATGCGGCGGCGCATAACCGGCGCGGCGCGTGACACTGTTATTACCGAGCGTCCCCACGCCGTGCACATCCTTCGGTAGTCCGCTCACGTCTGCGGGGATATTGTAGAGCGTCCAATACCACTTCGTTTTTCCCTCGGGGTCGAAGTGGTGCATGATCACCGCGAAACTCTTCGTGCCTGCCGGCGCACCGCTCCATTCCAAGGGCGGCGAAATACTCGCTCCATCTCCGGTAAATTCTACGGGCAGCATTCCACCGGTGGCCACCGCCGAACTGTTCAACACGAAATTGCCCGTGCGCTTCGGCTCGTAGGTCTGCGTCGTCACTGCCCCATCGCCGCCGCCGCCCGGTCGTGGCTCACCGCGCTCCGGCGGCGGACCACTTTTGCGATCTTTCCCGCCACCGCCGCCGCCCTTTTTTCCATCGCGTGGCGGCCCACCGCCACCGCCACCGCCGCCGCCTGCTCGGTAGGTTTCCTCGCGAGTGGTGCCGTCCGCACCGACAAAGCGAAACGTCCATCCACCCTCGCTTACCCGCGCGTAATTCACCGAGGCCACCTTGCCGTTCACTGTATAGGTCAGGGTCACCGGCGTCTGGCCCGGGGTTCCCTCCAAGCCGCTGATTTTCGTCCCGCGCAAGGCAGTGAGCGCCGGCCTCACGCCCATCGCACGGGGCTGCGGATCGACCTGTCCTTCTTTTTCAATGACAACACCGTGAAAGCCACCGTTCACATACGGATACTTCGTCGAGCCATGATAGTGATAGCCGAGCGCGGCCGTTTCGTGGCCGTTGTAGCTGTCCAATTGCGCCGGCACCGCACCATTTGGCTCCGTCACACCATAGATCGGGTAACCATCCAGCGCATACGCGATCGGCTTACCCGCGCCGACCACGCTCTGCAGGTGGAACGGCGCCGCATGATAGTGGTAGTCATCTGCGCGTCCGCAGTGCCCGCCCCACTCGTCGAGCTCACCGATTTCCTGCGAGACTTCGCCCCGATTGTTCTGCGGATTAAAAATCGGAATACCATTCGCCGCCAAAGCAATCGCGCCTCGCAGGAACCGTCCCTTGATCGACACCGGTGTCGTCGCCACGACCGGATGCAGCGGAATCTGCCACGCATTTTTTCCCGTGTAAGGCTGGGGCAAAGGCACCTGCTGCTGCCACGCCGTGATCCCCACCATCATCCGATGCGCCGGGAGTCCGTTCGATTCGACCAACAAAAACTGTTCGTCCCACCGCACGCGCACTGCCGGAGCAAAGGCCGCGAAAATCCCCGCTGCGCCCGGCGTGCCCGCCTCTCCACCGGCCGTCGTCAATGCCGCCCGTTTCTCCGTCCGCACTTGCGCGATCCTCAAGGGCCCTGCCCGCTTCGGCGTCTCTCGCCCCGCGGGCGTTTGCGTCGAGGCCCCGCGTATCGTCGCCGCCTGCTCGGCCGCCAACGCCTGCGCCGCCATGCGCGCGAGCTCATCGTGGGCCGTCTCGCCCGAGAAGTGCGCCCGCGCCGCCGGGGCCCCCAACGCGAGGGTTGCCAACGCCACGAGGCCGAGCAGGGCGGGGTGGTGTGTCATTTTGGTATTAGAACCCGCGAACATTAACCGCCCCACCGCATTCTCATTAAGAGAATTTCATTTTTGCCCGCTTGACCCCGTCGATCGTCCGCAGAGCGATGGTGGGCCGTGAAAATTCTTTTGGTCGAAGATGACCCCAAACTCGCCGGGCTCGTGACCAAGGGTCTCACCGCTCGCGGCTTTATCGTCGACCACGCCGACAATGGCGACGACGGCTTCGTACTCGCGACCACCCGTAACTACGACGCCATCGTGCTCGATGTCATGCTGCCCGGTCGCGACGGCCTCAGCATCCTCCGTCAGCTCCGCGCCAAATGCATGAGCGTCCCCGTCGTCCTCGTCACCGCCCGCAGCGCCCTCGACGAACGCCTCGATGGCCTCAACCTCGGAGCCGACGATTATCTCACCAAACCGTTTTACGTCGAAGAGCTGATCGCGCGCCTCCACGCCGTCCTCCGCAGAGCCTCCGGTCACCCGGCGAGTATTCTCAACCACGGCGCACTCTCCGTAAACCTCCTCACCCGCGAGGTCCGCTGCGCCTCGGCACTCGTCGAACTCACCGCCCGCGAGTTCGCCCTCCTGACCTACTTACTCCGTTCCCCCGGCCAGACGTTCACCCGCACCCAAATTTGCGAGCACGTGTGGAACTACCACTTCGATCCCGGCACCAACCTCGTCGACGTCTACGTCCAACACGTTCGGAAAAAACTCGGCGACCTCGGACTCGCCTTGATCGAAACGGTCCGCGGCGTCGGCTACCGCGTGCGGCCCGAACCCGCGCCTGCGCCCGGCAAGCCATGAGGTCGTTCCGGCTCCAGCTCGCGTTGCTGTCCGGCGCCTTCGCCGCCGTGCTGTTGCTCGCGGCGGGCGCCTACGCGTGGCGGCTCACGACAAGCTTCAACCTCGACCGCCTTGATCGTGAACTGCGCAACATCGGCGCCGCCAATCTCGAGCGTGTCGTCGGCGACGAACACTGGCGCCGCGTCGAGAGCGCTCTGCGTTTCGTTTCCGGCACCGATCGCCCCCCCGGTTTCGCTCTCTGGGTGAAAAACTACGACCGCGAGCTCTATCGCTCGCCTCACTGGCCCACGAAGATCTTTCCCGAGTCACTGCCCCGGCCGACCGATCTCGAAACCGGTACCGCACCGTCGGTCCGCCCGCCGCCCCCTCCCCGCCAGGGCGAACCGCTCTCGGCACGCAACCCGCCCCTGCCCCGCAGCGTCCCGGTATTTCTCACCCTGCCGTCCGACGATCACCAATGGCGCGTCGCCGTCATGGGCACGCCCTACACCCAACTCGTCGTCGTCGCCAACATCGACGGTTTCAACGCCGACCTCACCGCCCTGCGCAGCGCGTTTTTCGCAGCCCTGCCCTTCGCCCTGCTCCTCGTCGGCGGCGGCGCCTGGTTCCTCGCCGGCCGCGCGCTGCGCCCCGTGCACGTTCTCACCCAAGCTGCCGAACGCGTCACCGCCCGCGGCCTCGACCAGCGCATCACCACGCCCGGCAACGTTCGCGAATTCGAGCGCCTGGTCACCGTCTTCAACGAGATGCTCGACCGCCTCGAAAAAGGTTTCCACCAAGCCAACCGCTTCAGCGCCGACGCCTCGCACGAGCTCAAAACGCCCCTCGCCCTTCTCCAAGCCGAGCTCGAGCAGGCCCTCGCATCCACTCCGTCTGGATCGCCGCAACAGCAGCTCTGCACGAGCCTCCTCGACGAGGTTCAACGCCTCAAGACCATCACTCAAAAGCTTCTCCTCCTCGCCCTCGCCGATTCCGGTCGTCTCGAACTTCATCGCGAGCCCACCGATCTCACTCAGCTGCTCGCCAACGTGATCGAGGATGCCACCGCTTTCGCCCCCCACCTCGCAATCGAACACGCCATTCCCATCCGCGTCTCCGTCCTCGCCGACGCCGTCCTCCTCGAACAAGCCCTCCAAAATCTCACCAACAACGCGATCAAGTATAACCGCGCCGAGGGTCTGATCCGCTTAACGCTTCGCCTCGAAGCCGACTCCGCGATCGTCGCCGTCGGCAACACCGGCCCCGGCATCTCAACCGACAATCGACCGCACGTGTTCGAGCGTTTCTTCCGCGGCGACCGCTCCCGCGCCCGCCACGCCGCCACGGGCGTTGGCCTCGGGCTCAGCCTTTCGCGCGAAATCATCCGCGCCCACGGCGGCGATCTCGCCCTCAGCCCGCCGCGGGCCGAAGGCGACTGGACGGAGTTTGTCGTGCGTCTGCCCTGCACCGTAGCGCCCGCCAAGCCCTCCTCCGCCTGATCGGGCCCCACCGCGACGAACTGTCCGGCGCGCTCCTTCGTTGTCGCCGCCGCTAGAGCCAACAGTTTTCGTGGTTTATGCGTCCTCTTCGCCCTGCCCTCGCCCTGATTGCCGCGTCTCTCCTTCTCTCCCTTCCCTCCTTCTCTCAATCTCCGGCATCCGCCGACTCACTCGGCTGGCCCGAGCTCACCAAAGAAAACAAACCTTGGACTCGCTGGTGGTGGCCCGGCAGCGGCGTCGACCAGGCCAGTCTCACGCGCCAGCTCGAACAGTTCGCCGCTGCCGGCCTCGGTGGCGTCGAAATCACGCCCATCTACGGCGCGAAGGGCTATGAGGGCCGCTACATCGATTATCTCTCACCGAAATGGGTCGAGATGCTGGAGCACACCGGCCGCGAAGCGCAGCGCCTCGGCCTCGGCGTCGATATGGCCACCGGCACCGGCTGGCCCTTCGGCGGCCCGTGGGTTCCTCCCGCCGACGCCGCCCAAAAAGCCGTGCTCTCCCCTGCCGGCCAATTCGCCTTCGAGCCCACCAAACAACTCGTGAAGCGCCCCGCTCCCGGCGGCGAGGGCTTCGTCCTCGATCCCTACTCGCCCAACGCCCTCGGCCGCTACCTCGCCAAATTCGACGAGGCCTTCACCACCGCCAAACTCCCGCGCGGCCTCATCCGCGGCCAGTTTCACGACTCCTTCGAATACTACGGTGCCAACTGGACCGCGCAGCTCCCCGAAAAATTCCGCGCGATGCACGGCTACGATATTGCGCCCTACGCCGCCGCCCTCCTCGCCCGCTCGCCCGCCGAGGTCACCACCCTCGATCGCGACACCCTCGGCCGCATCAAGTGCGACTACCGCGAAACCCTCGCCCAGCTCCACCTCGACTATCTACGCGCTTGGGTGAAGTGGTCCCATGATCGCGGATACCTCGTGCGCAACCAATCCCACGGCGCCCCCGGCAACCTCCTCGATCTCTACGCCAACGCCGATATCGCCGAGACCGAAATCTTCGGCTCCACGCCGTTCCCCATCCCCGGCCTCCGCCGCGACGCCGCCGACATCGCCAACAATAACCAAGACCTCCCCGAGTCCCTCGTCGTCCGCCTCGCCTCCTCCGCCGCCCACGTCGCCGGCCACAACCTGGCCTCCTCCGAGAGCGCCACATGGCTCCGCGATCATTGGAAAGAGTCCCTCGCGTTCGTAAAACCCGAGCTCGACCGCATCCTCGCCGACGGCATCAACCACATTCTCTACCACGGCGCCGTCTTCTCCCCGCAAGACGCCCCGTGGCCCGGCTGGCTCTTCTACGCCGCCACGCAGTTCAATCCGCAAAACACCTGGTGGGACGACTTCGGCGCCCTCAACCGCTACATCGCGCGCGTCCAATCCGTCCTCCAAGCCGGCCAACCCGACAACGACATCCTGCTCTACTGGCCCTTCGCCGACCTCCTCGACGACGAGACCGGCAACGTAAAAATGTTCACCGTCCACCACGCGAAATGGCTCACCGACCAACCCGTCGGAAAAATCGCCCGCACCCTCATGGATAAAGGCTACACCTTCGATTACCTCTCCGACGCCCAGCTCCAACAGACCCGCAACGACTCCGGCACTCTCCTCACCGGCGGCAACACGCGTTACCAAGTAATCGTCGTCCCGGCCACGCGCCGCATGCCGCTCGAGACGTTGCAAAAACTCGCCGCCCTCGCCGCGAGCGGCGCTAAAATCATCTTCGAAAAACTGCCCGAAGACGTCCCCGGCTTCGGCCGCCTCGCCGAGCGCCGCACCGCATTCAAATCCGCCCTCGCCGCGCTCACTCCCCGCACGACCATCAACGCCGACATCCTCACCGCCGTCGCCCCCCGCGCCCGCCGCGAAGCCCTCACCGATCACGGCGTGAGTTTTATTCGTCGCGCCACCGGCCCCAACTCGCACGCGTATTTTGTCACCAACCTCTCCGCGAAATCCTTCGAGGGCTGGGTTGCACTGGCCGCATCATCGCCCGTCCAAATCCGCGACCCGCTTACTGGCTTCGCCGGCCTCGCCGCGACGCGCCCCGCAGTTTCGGGGAACCCGTCGATCTACCTCCAGATTGCCTCCGGCGAATCCCTCCTCCTCCACGCCGCGCCCATTCCCGCCAACGTTCGCATGGCCGCCTGGTCTTATCGCTCGCCCGCCGCCGCTCCCATCGCCCTCACCGGCCCCTGGAAAATCTCCTTCCTGAAAGGCGGCCCCGAACTCCCGCCCGCGCTCGAAACCACCGCCCTCACATCATGGACCGACCTCGGCGGCGACGAAGCCAAACGCTTCGGCGGCACCGCGCGCTACCGCCTCGAATTCGACGCGCCCACCGCGAAGTCCGACGACTGGCTCCTCGATCTCGGCGACGTCCGCGAGAGCGCCCGCGTCATCCTCAACGGTCAGCCCGTCGCCACCGCGTGGAGCCTCCCCTTCCGCGTGCGCATCGCTTCCGCCCTCCTCAAACCCGGCCGCAACGTCCTCGAACTCGACGTCACCAACCTCGCCGCCAACCGCATCCGCTACATGGACCAAAATAAACTTCCTTGGAAAATCATGCGCGACTCGAACGTCGTAAATATCAACTACCGCCCCTTCGACGCCAGCGCTTGGCCCCTCACCCCGTCCGGTCTCCTCGGACCCGTCACCCTCACGCCGCTGAAAACCGTTCAGCCGTAGGGCTGCCGCTTGTCGGCAAGCCGCGACCAACCGCTCCTTGCACGCACGATGTTTCGCCACCCGCGTCCTCTCATGCGCAGCCACCGTTTTCACCCCGATGCCAGTTCGCCCTGAGCCTCGGCCTCCTCACTTTCGGCCTCGTCTGCGCCCGCGAACATATCTCCGCCTTTGCAAAATAGATCGATCGGACCCTCGCGCCGCTTGATTTTTCCACCAGTCCGCTAAGATGACGGGCTCTTTTCGATTTTTCCTTCCACCTTTCCACGCTCAAGGCTCCTCTCCCTCTCAACCTTCCCGCTCTTCCCATGTCCACCGCCACTCCTCAAAAATTCGAGTTCCAAGCCGAGATCAAACAGCTCCTCGATATCGTCATCCACTCGCTCTACACGGAGAAGGAAATCTTCGTCCGCGAGCTGGTCTCCAACGCCTCCGACGCCCTCGAAAAGCTCCGACACACGCAGATCACTGAAAAGGAAATCTTCGACGACAAACTTGAGCTCGAGATCAATGTCACCACCGACGACAAAGCGAAGACCATCACGATCCAAGACTTCGGCATCGGCATGACCCGCGCCGAGCTCGTCGAGAATCTCGGCACCATCGCGCACTCCGGCTCCAAGCAGTTCCTGAAAGCCATGGGCGAGGGCGGGGCAAAGAACTCGAACCTCATCGGCCAATTTGGCGTCGGTTTCTACTCCGCGTTCATGGTCGCGAAATCCGTCAAGGTCTACTCCCACTCTTGGCGCGGTACCGAGCAGGGCCACGTCTGGTCCAGCGACGGCTCCGGCAGCTACGAAATCGAAGAATCCGACGGCCAACGCCGCGGTTCCAAAATCGTCATCGAACTGAAAGACGACTGCGCCGACTACGCCTCCGACTGGAAGATCAAGGAAATCGTCGAACGTTACAGCGCCTTCGTCTCGTTCCCCATCAATCTCAACGGCAAGCGCGTCAACACCGTCCAAGCCCTCTGGCTCCGCTCGAAAAACGAAATCAAAGACGAGGACTATACCGAGTTCTACAAATTTCAGTCGCACGCCCACGATGACCCGCGCCTCCGTCTCCACTTCAGCGCCGACGCCCCACTCTCAATCAACGCCCTCCTCTTCGTCCCCAAGGATAACACCGAGAAGCTCGGCTTCTCCCGCCTCGAAGCCTCCGTCGCTCTCTACTGCCGCAAAGTTCTCATCGACTCGAAACCCAAGGACCTGCTCCCCGAGTGGCTGCGTTTCCTCAAGGGCGTCGTCGATAGCGAGGATCTCCCGCTCAACATCTCGCGCGAGACCATGCAGGACAAAGCCCTCATCGCGAAACTGAACACAGTTATCACGAAACGCTTGCTCAAATTCCTCGAGGAGGAAGCCAAGAATCGCGTCGATGCCTACAACGAGTTCTACGCCGAATTCGGCATCTTCCTCAAAGAGGGCGCCGCGATGGACTACACGCACAAGGATTCCCTCGTAAAGCTCCTCCGTTTCGAATCCTCGCTCACCGAGAAGGGTAAGACCACCAGCCTCGCCGACTACGTCTCACGCATGGGCAGCGAGCAAAAAGAAATCTACTACCTCGTCGGCCCCAACCGCGCCGCCCTCGAAAGCGGTCCCTATCTCGAGGGCTTCAAGGCCCGCAACCTCGAGGTGGTCTTCTGCTACGAGCCCGTCGACGAATACGTCATGGGCAACGTCCGCGAATTCGACAGCAAGAAGCTCACCGCCGCCGATCACGCCGACGTCAAGCTGTCCGACATTCCCAAGCCCGAGGGCGCGCTCAGCGAAGAAGACACGAAGAAACTCACCTCTTTTCTCAAAGAATCCCTCGGCGCCCGCGTGGAAGAAGTGAAGGCCAGCGACCGGCTCGTCGATTCGCCCGCCCTCGCCGTCAACGCCGATAAATTCATGTCGCCCCAAATGCGCCGCATGATGAAGGCCATGAAAAAAGACGGCGCCGACGAGCCCGTCAAAGTGAACCTCGAGATCAATCCGCGCTCCGCCGTCATGAAGCGTCTCTTCGAGACCCACACCACCACCCCCGATCGCGCCAAGCTCGTCGCCGAGCAAATCCTCGACAACGCCCTGATCTCCGCCGGCCTGCTCGACGACGCAAACCCCATGGTCGCCCGTCTCTACAAGCTCCTCGAGACCGCCTGATTTTAGAAATCATTTCATATCTCAACTCCTTGGATTACATATCTATGGCTCAATAGCCATACTTTTTCATTGCAGTATGGCTATCGAGCCATACTCATGTGGTCATCATGAAAATGACCATGCACATCGACGAGGATGTCTTGGATCGGGTGATGAAGATCACTGGAGCCAAGACCAAGACCGAGGCGGTTGAGATCGCCCTGAACGAGATGGCGCGCCGCCACAAAATGAAGGAGCTCTTCTCGGCCGGTCTCGGTCTGACCCCCGAGGAGTTGAAGAACTCCTTCGACCCCGCCTCCTACCCGGAGGAGCCCCAGCCCGTGATCCTGGTCGCCGAAGCTCAGGCACCCTATGGCCGACCTGATCCTGCCCGATAGTAACATCTACATCGGGGCGGCCCGAGCCGGTCGCGATCCTTTCCGTGAATTCGCGGAGGGGATCGACGACCGTGATTGGGAGTTCGCGACGTGCGGCATGATCGTGCTCGAGGTGTGCCGCGGCCAACGCGACCCGAACCTCCTCGCGCGCTACCGCGAGCGCTTCGCCGTGATGATCTTCATCCCCACGACGCAACAAATCTGGGACCGCGCCGCCCAACTCGCTTGGTCCCTCGACCGCCAGGGCCGGGTCTTGCCCGCACAGGATATCCTCATCGCCGCCCACGCCCTCCAAGCCGGTGCCACCGTCCTCACGCTCGACGCCCATTTCCAATCAATCCCCGGCCTGCGCGTGATCGACCATCTCAGCTGACCGCGGACCAGCGCGCATTTCACTTCCTTCAGGTATCCGCGATTTCCCTTGGCGCGAATTTCTCTCTGTTCGAATCCATCTCTGTTCGAATCCATCTCGGGCATTGACGCGGATTTTTCCTGATCGTTTCCTCAGCCCTATGCCTGCCACCGAGAACATCGATCCTAGGGCCAAGTATAAGCGCGTCATCCTGAAGCTTTCGGGTGAAGTCCTCCGCGGGGGAAAATCCGGCGACGCCATCGATGGCCAGACCCTCGAAAGGGTCTGCGCCCAAGTGAAGGAAATCCACGATCTCGGCGTCCAGGTCTGCGTCGTCATCGGTGGCGGTAATATTTTCCGCGGTCTCGCGGGTGAGCAGCGCGGCGTCGACCGCACGACGGGTGACTACATGGGCATGCTCGCGACCGTCATCAACGGCCTCGCCCTCATGGACCGCCTCGAAAAACTCGGCGTCAATACCCGCGTGCAGTCCGCGATCCCGATGAATCAGATCGCCGAGCCGTTCATTCTCCGCCGCGCCATCCGCCACCTCGAGAAAGGGCGCGTCGTCATCTTCGTCGCCGGCACCGGCAACCCCTACTTCTCCACGGACACCACCGCCGCTCTCCGCGCGAGCGAGATGCATGCCGACATCATTCTCAAGGCTACCAAAGTCGACGGCATCTACGACAAGGACCCGAAGAAATATCCCGACGCCGTCAAATACGACACGCTGACGTTCATCGAGGCCCTCAAACAACGCTTGAACGTCATGGACTCGACCGCGTTCTCCCTCTGCTTGGACAACAATGTCCCCATCCTCGTGTTCGACCTCAACGACGAGCACGCGATCCGCAAGGCCATCATCGGTGAAAAAATCGGCACGCTGGTGAAGAACTAAATTCAATCGCCCCACCGATTCCGGCCTCCCATCGAAATTCCAAAATCCCAAATCTAAAATCCATGTCCCACCCGATCCTCAACGACGCTCAGGCCAAGATGAAAAAAGCCGTGGACCACACCCTCCACGAATTCAGCTCCATCCACACCGGTAAGGCCACTCCGGCGATGATTGAGGGCGTCATGGTCGACGCCTACGGCTCGATGACGCCGCTCAAACAATGCGCCGCCATCTCCACGCCCGACGCCCGCCTCCTCCAAATCCAGCCGTGGGATGCCACGCTCACCAAAGCGATCCTCAAGGGTATCCAGGAAGCCAACCTCGGCTTTAACCCAATCCCCGACGGCAAAGTCATCCGCATTCCACTCCCCGAGATGAGCCGCGAGCGCCGCCAGGATTTCGTCAAGACGGCCCACCGCCTCGCTGAAGAAGGTCGCGTCCACGTCCGCAATGTCCGCCGCGACGCCATCGAAACGTCCAAGAAAGCCAAACTCCCCGAGGATGAATCGAAGCGCCTAGAAAAAGACATTCAGGTCGCCACCGACGCCGCGATCAAAAGCATCGGCGAGCACTTGGCGCACAAAGAAAAAGACCTCCTCACAGTCTAATCTCCGTCCAGCTGGAGCCTGCTGGCCGGCGATCTCACCGCCTGCGTTCGCTCCGTCCTCTGTGCTCTCCCAGCACCCTCCGCGTCCTCTGTGACCAAGCTCATCGCATCCGCCCCCCCCGCGCCCCAACGCGTCGTCGTCAAACTCGGCACCGGTGTCCTCACCACCGGTATTGGCCAGCTCGATACCGCGCGCATCGCCGCCGTGTGCGCTGAGATCGCCTCGCTCCGTGCCCGGGGCACGGAAATCATCGTCGTCTCCTCCGGTGCCGTCGGCCTCGGCATGGGTTCACTCGGTCTCCTCAAAAAACCGAAACAAATCGCCAAGAAACAAGCCTGCGCCGCCATCGGCCAATCTCGTCTCATGCAGACGTGGCAGGCTGGCTTCGCCCCCCACGGCCTCACCGTCGCCCAAGTGCTCCTCACCCACGACGATCTCCGCGTGCGCTCTCGCTACCTCGGCGTGAAGGAAACCCTGCGCCAACTCATCGCCTACGACACGATCCCGATCATCAACGAAAACGACACCGTGAGCGCGGCCGAGATCAAGTTCGGCGACAACGACACCCTCTCCGCCATGGTCGCCAGCCTCGTCGAGGCCCAGCACCTCGTGATCCTTTCCACGGCACCCGGCCTCATCGACATGAAAGGCACGAAACAAATCCTGCCCGTCGTCGAACGTATCACACCCGAGATCGAGGCGATGGCCGGCGGCACCACGGACGAAACCGCCACCGGCGGCATGATCTCGAAAATCACTGCCGCCAAACTCGCCACGAAAGGCGGCTGCGGTGTCTTCATCGCCAGCGGCAGTGAACCCAACATCCTCTCCCGGCTCTTCGCCGGTCGCGGCCCCGGCACGTTCTTCGTCCCCAGCGGCCTGCCCATGGAATCGAAAAAACGCTGGCTCGCCTATTTCCAGCGCCCCGCCGGCACGATCACGATTAACGAACGCGCGGTCCCCATTTTGCGCGACCACGGCCGCAGCCTCCTCGCCGTCGGCGTCACCGGATCCTCGGGCGAATTCGCCGCCGGCGATATCGTCAACATCGCCGGACCCGACGGCACCGTCTTCGCCCGCGGCAAATCCACCTTCGGCACCGAGGAAATCCCCGCCATCGCCGAGCAACAGAGCGCCGCCGTCGCCGCCCTCTATCCCGCGCGCAAACGCCTCGAAGTCGTGCACCGCAACGACCTCGTGCTGCTCTGAACGGAGCGCAACTGCGGCTTCCTGCCGTGGGGCGATGCAGCCGGCGCTCCGCGAGAACGAGCGCCGCAACCACTTCGCCGGTGCACTGTGGCGAGTAGTGCGGCCGCTGGCTGCGCCGCTGCAAGCCCGCCAAATCGAGCGCTGCGCAGCGCTCCAGATGTTTGTAGCCGGTCTTGCGACTGCTGCCGAGCTGTTCGCACCGCTCGGTCACGGTAAAGCGCCCGCTACGGGCGAGTGCAACGAATCGATTGATCTCTTCCACAAGGTTACGTTGGTCCAGAGCATGGCCCTAGGTGTAACCTATCTCCCCGGATTAAGTGTTACCTCTCCCGCCGGATCGAGCCGCCTGCTCGATTCCCGGTTGCGCAGTTGACGAGTAGGCGAAATGCGGAGCCGGGTTGTGAGATTTTTTCGGCGGCAGCCTCCGCCTCGGTGAATCGCGCCGTGAGAATCTCGCGCATGGGTTCCCGAGGGCGACCGCAGATCGGGCAGATCATGCCGTTAGCGCGGCGGAGGGCGACTGGCTTTGGCTCACTTGCCCTTCGGGCCAGCCGGCTCCGTGGCGGTGACTTCGGTAAATTTCTTGATCAACTCCTTGTCGAACGTGTTCACCTCGCAGTCGTGGTGGCGCGCGTAGGCGCAAAGCAAGGCATCGCCGAAATCGGCGTTCTTGGCGCGATACCACTGAATGCCGTCGAGCACCCAGCGGGCGTCGGGGCAGGTCACTCCGGTCAGGCTCAACAAAGACATCAGCTTGGGCGCGATGGTCGCGGGTGTGCCCGCATAGAAGGTCTCCAGCACATAGACGGTCTCCTGCAGGATGGTCGTGGGAATAATCAAAGATACGCGACCGGCACTGGCGGCGCGGAACAGCGCCGTCGCAGCCGGCGACTGCGCGCGATCGTCGCCGGTGAGGTAGCGGACAATGACGTTGGCGTCGATGGCGACGGATTTCATCTTATCGTCCCGCGCTCAGTGCCTTACGTCCCGACTGGGCGATGGCTGCCTTGGCCCCTTGTTTCATCTTTTCATTGCTGATCGGCGCACGACCGGTGCCGAGCGAGCCCGCCAGAGCATCCACGTCGTGGAGCGGCTCGAGGATTAGACGGTTACCTTCCACAGTTTGGCTGAGAATCATGCCGGGCCGAAGGCCGAGTGCCCGCACCGCCTCGGCGGCGAGCGTGGTCTGAAAAGCGGGCGAAATCGTGGTCTGCGCCGATATCCGCCGGGATGCCGGCTGCTTTCTTTGGACAATGAGCATTTCCAAAGAATCCGGACTTCACTCTTTGGTTCAAGCGAGAACATAGGCAAGAGGTGCTTTCACCCGCGCGTTTGCCCGGAACGCAGGCCGTCAAAAAAGGGTCAGCAGGCCTGACGCTCGTCGGCACAATTCACGCCCAGGGGCCGAGCAGGAGGTCATTTTTGATCCAAAACCGGCCAACCCTGCCGCTCGGCCGCCCACTCCGACCAGCGGATTCAAGCCGGATTCCCCAAAGCCGATTCTCGGGACTGGGTCTCATCACCGTGCAGAGGATTTTCTCAACGCGTTCAGCGGGCCGTCCCAACTACACGCCCACGGGCCAGCCACACAGCTGGCTGTCATCATCGCCACCACTCAGCCGCACCCTGACCCGCAGCGCACAGAATCCGTCGCGTCCCGCCCCACACCACACCACCCGCACCCGATTTTCTTTGCGCCGACCGCGCCTTCTTGCGGCCATCTCGTCCCGCCTACATGGATTTTCCCCTCGACGCACCGCTCCCTCACACCTTCTCCGGTGTCCCGCCCATCGACTTCCGCGCGTCCCTCAACGACGAACAGTATCACGCCGTCACCGCCGAGCCCGGCCCGCTCCTCGTCCTCGCCGGCGCCGGTTCCGGCAAGACCCGCACCCTCACCTACCGCGTCGCCTACCTCCTCTCGCAAGGCGTCCGCCCCGGTGAAATCCTCCTCCTCACCTTCACCAACAAGGCCGCCAAGGAAATGCTCCACCGCGTGCACGAGCTCACCGGCGTCGAGCCGGGCCGTTTCTGGGGCGGCACGTTTCACAGCATCGGCCATCGCTCACTCCGGATGCACGGCGAAGCGATCGGCCTCCCGCGCACGTTTACGATCCTCGACGCCGAGGAGTCCGAAGGCATTCTGCGCGACGCCGTCGAAGCGTCCGACCGCACTTTTTTCAAGGACAAGACCCATCCCAAGGCGGGCCCCCTGCACTCCCTGCTCTCGATGGCGCGCAACACCCAGCTCCCGCTTGCCGAGACCATCACGCGTTTCTATCCCCAGCACGAAGCGATCATCGAACGCGTCCCGCTCTTCGCAAAAAAATACGCCGAGGCCAAACGCGCCGCCAACGTCCTCGACTACGACGACCTGCTCGAAAACTGGCTCGAACTCCTCCAAAAATCCGCGGCCACCCGCGAGTACTTCGTCCACCGTTTCCGCCACGTCCTCGTCGACGAGTATCAGGATACCAACGTCGTCCAATCCCAGATCGTCGATCTCATCGGCTCGCACCACCGCGTAATGGCCGTCGGCGACGATGCGCAATGCATCTACACGTGGCGCGGAGCCAACGTCGAAAACATCCTCACGTTCCCCGACCGCCACCCCGGCACCGTCATCCACCGCATCGAGACCAACTACCGCTCGACGCCCCAGATCCTCGCCCTCGCGAACGGCGTCCTCCTCGCTCAGCCCAAGGGCCGCGCCTTCGAAAAAGAACTCCGCCCCCACCGCGCCAACTCCGAAAAACCCTACCTCGTACAGTCCATCGACGGACGTGAGCAGGCCCAATTTATCGTCCAACGCATCCGCGGCCTCATCGACGAGGGCTGTGCCCTCGCCGACATCGCCGTCCTCTACCGCGCGCACTTTCACGCCCTCGACATCCAGCTCGAGCTCTCGCGTCTCCAGATTCCGTATCAGATCACGAGTGGCGTCCGCTTCTTCGAACAGGCGCACATCCGCGACCTGATCGCGCTACTACGTTTCGTTTACAACCCCGCCGACACCGCCGCCTGGAATCGCGTCGCCGTCCTCCTCCCGAAAGTCGGCGACAAGAACGCCCAGAAAATCCACGCCGCCGCCGCGGATCACGCGCGCCTGATGCAGAAAGATTTCCTCGAAGCACTCGGCACCGATGACGTCGCCACCAAGGTTCCGAAAGACGCCAAGGAAGAGTGGCCCCAGTTCATCGCCTCGCTCCAGCAGGTCGGCGATGTCATGAAGAATATGAAACCGCACAACGCCGTCGAAATCGCGATCGACGGCTGGTATGGCGACTACCTCAAAGGTGCCTACTCGAATTACGTCTCCCGTCTCGATGATCTAAAATCGATGATCGGTTTCGCGAGCCGCTACGACGATATGCACCAACTCCTCGTCGAGGTGATGCTCCTCAACAGCGAGACGAGCGACCGCTCCGCCAACCCCGATGCCGACGCCTTGCGGCTCACGACCGTGCACCAGTCCAAGGGACTCGAATACGCTGCCGTCTTCCTGATCGGCCTCGCCGACGGCATGTTCCCCATCCGTCGCTCGATCGAAGCGGGGGATGTCGAGGAAGAGCGCCGCCTCTTCTACGTCGCCGTGACGCGCGCCCGGGACGAGCTCTACCTCTGTTACCCCAAAGTGAACACAAAAGGTGGCCCCGCGATGCTCCTCACCCCGAGCCGCTTTCTGACCGAACTCTCGCCGGATCTCTACCAGCCATTAAAG
>Ga0114978_10001924_pt1 | contig 17377 bp, 13 predicted proteins | sample S_140212_EF_Meta_FD_87027 | JGI IMG/M metagenome (GOLD analysis project Ga0114978, IMG submission 87027) | Freshwater microbial communities from Lake Simoncouche, Canada to study carbon cycling - S_140212_EF_MetaG | ecosystem: Environmental > Aquatic > Freshwater > Lake | place: Lake... | reverse complement strand
TGGCGTCGAAGAGGGTGGGGATGGTGACGGACTTGAACTGGCCGTGGGCGACGTGGCGGAGCTTGGCGAGTTCCTCGTTGGTGAGGATCGGCGACTGGAGCTCGATCAGGTGGCAGCTGGACGGAGTCGGGTCGAGTAGGTTGCGCTCAGGGCCGATCGTGGTGACGGAGGAGGTGACGATCTCTTCGCGGATACAGTCGATCGGCGGGTTCGTGACCTGTGCGAAGAGCTGCTTGAAGTAATCGTAGAGGAGCTTCGACTTGTTGGAGAGGACGGCCAGCGGGATGTCCGTGCCCATCGAGCCCATGGCTTCAACGCCATCCTTGGCCATCGGGACGAGCAACTTGCGCTGGTCCTCGAAGGTGTAGCCGAAGGCGAGCTGGCGCTGGACGGTGTTGCTATGCGACGAGGGGGTGGCGGCGGGGGCGTCGGCGATGTCGGCGAGTTTGATGAGGTTCTTGTCGAGCCACGTGCGGTAGGGCTTCTGGGAGGCGATCTTCTGCTTGATTTCCTCGTCGGCGACGATGCGGCCTTCTTCCATGTTCACGAGGAACATGCGGCCCGGCTGTAGGCGGCCCTTGGAGGCGATGTTGGCGGGGTCGATCGGGAGGACGCCGGCTTCGGAGCCCATGATGACGTAGTCATCCTTGGTCACGTAGTAACGGGAAGGGCGGAGGCCGTTGCGGTCGAGGGTCGCGCCGATCATCGTGCCATCGGTGAAGACGACGGAGGCGGGGCCGTCCCACGGCTCCATGAGGCAGGAGTTGTATTCGTAGAACGCCTTCTTTTCGGCGCTCATGGATTCGTGACCGTTCCAGGGCTCCGGGATCATCATCATCATCGCCTCGGGCAGCGAGCGTCCACCCATGACGACCAACTCAAGGACGTTGTCGAACTTCGCGGAGTCGGAGCCGTTGGGGTTCACGATCGGGAGGATTTTGGGGAGGTCCTTGCCGAACAGCGGGCTGGCCAGGAGCGGCTCGCGGGCCTTCATCCAGTTGACGTTGCCGTTGAGGGTGTTGATTTCGCCGTTGTGGGCGATGTAGTGGTACGGGTGCGCACGTTCCCAGCTCGGGAAGGTGTTGGTCGAGAAGCGCGAGTGGACGAGCGCCAGGGCGGTGTCCATCGACGGGTCGGCGAGGTCGTGGAAGTACTTGCCGACCTGTTCGGGCATCAGCATGCCCTTGTAGATGATCGTGCGGCAGGAGAGGGAGCTGGCGTAGTAGAACTCGTCCTTGCCGGTGGCGCGGATCTGGTGGTGGGCCTGCTTGCTCAGGATGAAGAGCTTGCGTTCGAAGTCCTGGTCGGTGGCGCAATCGGCCGGGCGACCGAGGAAGGCCTGGCGGACGACCGGTTCGCTGGCGATGGCGGTCTGGCCGAGGGAAGCGTTGTCGACGGGCACGGTGCGCCAGCCGAGGATCGCGAGCCCTTGGGACTTGGCGATCTCGGTGAAGGTGGCTTCGGTCGCCGCACGGATCTTGGCGTCGGGCGAGACGTAGAGCATGCCCACGCCGTAGTGGCCTGGCTGGGGGAGGTTGGCCGGGCCGTGCTTCGTGAAGAACCCGTGGGGGAGCTGGAGCAGGATGCCGGCGCCGTCCCCGGTATTCACCTCGCAACCGCAGGCGCCCCGGTGGTCCAAGTTCACCAAGATGGTCAGGGCCTGCTGGATGATGTCGTGCGAGCGCTTGCCCTTCATTTGGCAAACGAAGCCGACGCCACAGGCGTCGTGCTCAAACTGGGGGTCGTAGAGACCCTGTTTCTCGGGAAGGCCGGGATTCTTCATTGCTTGGTGGTGGCGGAAAAGAGATGCGAAAGGAGGGTTGTGCCGTTGGGCGCCGGTGTCCCTTGGGAAGTCCGCAAGGGGGTCAAATCTAGTGGGCAATAATTCCCCCCTGTCAAAGGCAACTTGCAGATGGGCGGGAGCCCGTATTTTGCGCCCCTGCCCAAGGTTGTGCCGCCTTTTTCCCATTTGCCTAAATTTGTTAGGAAAAGTGGCGAACGGTAGGCAGACTTAGCCGCCCGGAGGCCCCGCGGCTCGGAGGCGCGGGGGAACCCAAGCTGAGCGTCCCAGTCGACTCGCTCTTGAGGGTAAGAGGGGCGGGTGGGGGTGATGACCGAACGGCCGGCTTTTCTGAGCCCCGTCGCCTTCGGGCCTCTCCGCCTCGTCGCCCCCATCCTTGACTTCCGCTTCCCCCGCCCCGACTGACTTGTCCATGAAAGCCGACAACGAGCTCTACCGCCAGTTGCGCGAACTGCCTCCCCAGCAACTTTGGACGGAGGAGGTGCCGAAGTTCGACCGTTTGTCCCCCAAGGAGCGTAACCAGCAGGTGGCCTTGGTCCGGGCGGTGGGGGTGGTCTTCGCCACTTCCCGTAACCCGGAGATGAAGGCGGCGGTGAAGGCCTGGATGGTCGGCCTGCTCCAGGACCCGAACGAGAAGATCCGCCGCTACGCGACCGCGGCGATTCCGAAACTCGGCGGCGACGAGTCCTCCGAGCGCAAGTTGCTGGATATCCTGCAGACGACGCAGGTCGACCGCGAGAAGCGCAAAGTCGCGGAGGCCTTGGAGAAGATCGGCGGCGCCGCGACGTTGAAGGTGGTCGCGGGGACCGGCGAGAAACTCGTGTCCGAACAGAAAGTCCGCGCGAGCGTGGCCCGCTTGGAGGGGCCTGGTGCGATCCGCATGGACGCGACTTTGCCCAAGCAAGCAGGCCTGAAGTTGCACCTGCGGTGCCGCGCGGGGTTGGAGTCGATCGTCGCCGACGATTTGCGTGAGGCCGAGGCCCGCCAAGGGAAGTTCCGCGTCGTCGAGGTGCGGGGGACCTGCGTGGTGGTCGAGCCGAAGGGGCCGTTCTCGCTGGCCGATCTTTACCGCTTTCGTTGCTTCGACACCGCGAGCTTCGTGCTCGGCCTGGTCCGCTCCCCGCAGTCGGCCACGGCGATCGAGGAACTGGCGAAGCTGGTCGCCTCCCCGCTGGCGGAGTTTTTGATGAAGAGCCTGACCGAGGGCGCCCTGCGCTACCGCCTCAGCATGTTGGCCGAAGGTAATCACGATGCGGCGGTCGCGAAGGTCACCGCGGAGGCCTTCCGCCTCAACCCGCGCATCCTGAATGACGCCCGCGAATCGCCTTGGTCCGTCGACGTCCTGTTCAATGAGATCAGCGCCTCGGTGGAGCTCCGGCCGCGGGTCAGTCCTAATCCCCGTCTTTATTACCGTACCGATGCCATCAACGCGGCCTCGCACCCGCCCTTGGCGGCCTGTCTGGCTCGCCTCGCCGGCAAGCAGGCCGACGAATTGGTCTGGGATCCGTTCTGTGGTTCGGGGCTCGAGCTGATCGAAGCCGGCCTGTTCGGCGAGGTGGCTCAGGTGGTGGGGACGGATATCGACCCGGCGGCGATCGCCATCGCCCAGGCGAACTTCGACGCGGCCAAGCTGCCCCATACCAAGGGGGCCTTCCATGCCTGCGATTTCCGCGACGTGACCAAGATCCCGCAACTCGACCGCGGTAAGGTCTCGCTCGTCATCTCTAACCCGCCCCTTGGCCGTCGCGTCCGTGTGCCCAACATGCACGGCCTCTTTGCCGACCTCTTCCGGCTCTCGTCCGAGGTGCTGCGTCCAGGCGGTCGGCTCGTTTTCGTCAACCCGCTGCGGCTCGAGTCCGTCGACCCGACCCTGCGCCTCGAGTCCCGCCGCCCGGTGGACCTCGGCGGTTACGAATGCCGCGTCGAAGTCTACCGGAAGCGTTGATGGCGCCTCGGGCGTTGGCTGACGTGAGGGAGGTTCGACCGTCCCCGGTCGTGCGTTGCCTCCGCCTTCAGCCCTCCGCACCGCCCACCTTCAGTTCAGATTTACCTCAGCTGTTTTTCCCCTAGTCGACGGCTTCTCGGGTGCCTTTCAACGTGGCGGCGGTTTTCCCGACAACAGCAAACGCCTGTATTCACTAGGCGAAGCCGTCGGCATCGTTCGCCTCCGAGCGTTCGACGACGAATCCGAAAACACCCCAGGCTTATTTTCGCATATTTTATTATGAAAAATCGCCAGTTTGACGAGGAGGCCAGGAGCATGCCCGATGGCCGCGACATGAAAAACCTTCCGACCCTCGCCCTGCTTCTCTCTGCCGTCGCCGCTTCCGCCGAGTCGGCAAACTCCCCAGCGGGGCTCAATTACGACCGTCTAGCGGTCAGCTACGCCAATGGGAGTGGTACACGTTCCTTCGGCGTAACGGGTGCCGCACTTTTGGGTGACCGCTTCATCGTTGGCGGCTCGGTTAGCACGTATAAGTTAAAAGACTTGGATGCCGCGGGGCCTCTTGTCACCTTCGACCTCGGCTACAAGTTCACGCTCGAGCAAGGTGATCTCATCGTTACCACCCGGTATGGACAAGTTCAGGTTTCGAGTGGATTCGGGGCCAACTCGGCCGACTTACAGGCCGATGAAATATCCACGGGTTTGACCTGGCGTCAGGCGATTAATCAGTCCTTCGAATACAGCCTTGGCTACAGTTATGTGATTACTAATGCCACGGTCAACGCGCCCATCCAGGGCGCTCGGACTCGTTTCACGCGTGAAATTTATGATTCCGTTGGCAGCTTGGGCTTTCGCTACAATGTCAATGCTAACGTCGACATCTCCCTCGGCTTCACCTTCGGCTCTGGCGAGCAGACCTGGTCGCTGTCAACGGGCTACAACTTCTGATTGATTGGGTTAGATTTACAGGACCTAGCCGGGACGCTTAGCCTCGGCCTCCCGGTGGCCTACGGCACTTTTTGTACCTCATAGCCAGTGCCAGTTGATCTTGGTAGGCACAGTTGGGTGAGGATTGGCAAATCCATGTGCCTTGTGTCTCCGGCCGATTTTTATGCCATACCGATGACAGGCGGGGGACTAGACGGCGGGCGGCGGCCGGGTAGACTGCTTCGCCATGAGCTACCATGATGACGACGAAGGCGGCAGTTGGGTGGAACGCATCTGCAACGACCGCAACTACTTGGTAATCGGCGATGGGGAAAGCCTGGTCGCCGATTGGCCTGCTTGGTTGCGCGGCATCGCGGAGACCCGCCAGGAACTGTTCGACGAGGCCGAGGTCCTGGGTCTCGACGGGGCGGATTACGCATCCCCGCCCAATCGCGATGACAATCAGGACGTGGAGGAATTCTTGGAGGGGCTGGGGGTGTCGGTCTCGAGCGATTTCATCGAACGCACGGGCTGCTCGTCTCATGATGCCTTCGCTTACGTGAGCAAGAAGGCGATCCCGGCCCTGCAGGCGCGCGAGGACCGGCGGATTGAGGCTAGCCGTCGGCGTCTGCTCAAGGATGCGGTGAAACGCCTGACCCCCGACCCGGAGGCGTCTTACCCCGAACGGTTCGCGGCGCTGAAGCGGATGCTCTCCGCCCAGGAGGTGGACTTTATCGAAAAGGTCGAGCGGGTGGAGTCGGCCGAGTCTGCCCAGCGCGAGTCGGCGGACCTCGTCCAGCGACTGCGCAAGGTCGTTGAGTCCTTGAAGGCGGAGAAGGAGGCCCTCGAGGGCAGCCTCGCCGGGGAAGAGCGACGCATCGAGGCACGCTTGGCTCAGGAATCGCGGAAGCTGGCCAAGTATGAGGAACTCGTCGTCGATCTCCGCCTGCGGTTTGGCGTGACCCTGGCTGGCCCGTTGCTGACGTTCGCCGACGGCACGGGCTACTTGCTGACGGGGGTCTTTGGGGAGTTGCTGGCGGGACAGGAAGGCGCTGCCGCTTGGGCGGAACTTGCGGCGGTGAAGTCGGGCCAGGTCCAGGTACTGCGCCTGACCAACAGCTTTCGCGTCGGTTTCTCGCGTGCGGCCGCCTTGGACTTGGCTCAGGCTCGCCAAAGGTTCGGCCAACGGGTCGCTTGGAGCCGGGCCTGGTGGATCGTCCTCAACGTCGAATTCGGCTATTTTGAGGGGCATTTCACGCCGGATAAGCCTTGGGATTTCCGGGTGCCGGAAGGTCGGCAGGAGGAATGGCGCGACGTGATCCGGAAATCCTGGTAAAGCCAAGTTAGGGTTTCCTCGCCGCCCCTTTGGGGTTAGTTAAAGGTCATGCCCCGCTCGCTCCGTGCCATCTGCTTCCTCCTGACTCTTGTCTGTCTCGTCGGCTGTGCGAACAAGGATATCGGTACGCTCACCTACGAGCAAGCAGTCCTTCGGTATGGCCCTCCGGACAAGGAGCAGCGGGTGACGGGCAAGAAAGTGGCCGTCTGGAATCGTGGCACTACGACGGAGCGGACCAAGTTCGCAGGTAATGAGGTGTACGAGACCTCGGTCCGGCAGATGGTCCTGACTTTTGACGAAAGAGACGTCCTGCGAGGCGCACGGTACTAGCGCACGGCACGAGGGAAGGGGCGGTAGAGGCTCGGATGCATGTGAGATTGTCGAATAGCCGGCCTCCCCCGCTTACTTCGCGATGAGGAGGGCGGCGGAGGCGGGCGGGAGGGCCACGGTAGCTTTGCCAGCAGCGAAGGTGAGGAGTTCGGTTGTGCGAGGGCCCCACTTCCCGTCGGCAGTCACGGCGGAGCCCGCGAAAGTCACGCCTTCGGTGGCGTCGGCGCTGGGCGCGGTGAGCCGAAGGACTTGCCCGGTCTTGAAGGCGGCCCCGAGGTCGAGCTGGACGGCCACCGGCTGCGTCAGGTCCTTGTTGAGTAAGATCACCCGTAGTTTGCCGTCGGCCCCACGCACGGCATGGGCCACAAAATTTGCGGCGCACTTGGTTTCCGACGCCACGAGCCGGCCTTGCGCGGCCTGGCTGAAGAAGAGCAGGCCGTAGTAGAGCGGGGCGGCGCCGTAGGTCTCCATCTTCTTATCGTAAACAATGGGTGAGTAATTATTGGCGGTGAAGCTGCCGTGCAGATTGACGCCTTGGCCGCCGCGCGTCGCGACGTCGAAGAGGAAGTCGATCGACCACAGCGCCGAGGCGAAGGCATTGCTCACGCCGCGTTTGCCTCCGCCGGAGGCCGTATTGCACTCGGCCACGCGGTAGGGCACGCCGGCCGCTTGGGCGTCGGCCAGCTTGATCGCCCAATCATCCGGGTACTTCTCGCCGAGCAGCTTCTCGATCGACGTGAAGCGCTGGGCCTTCGGGTCGGTTTCCGGCGCGGACAGCGGGTAGACGTGGGAGGTCGCCAGTACGATCCGGCTCCTGAAGTCGGCCATGAACAAGGGCATCCACTTCGTGCTCTTGGTTACCGCCGGGCCCGTCAGCGGGGCCTGCGGGCGCTTCGCGACGATGGCGTCGGCCGTCGCGGTGAACTCGGCCTTGTACTGCGGGTAGCCCCAGTTGCCCGGCCGGATGCCCTCGCGCTTGGGCCCCTTCGGGTAGAGGTTCGGTTCATTGCCGATCTCGATGGCCAGGATCTCCTTCGCGCCCACCTGGAGGGCGTAGTCCGCCTCATCGGCCGCCATCGCGGGGTTGTTCGCGCCGAGGTTGACCCCGTAGATGACCCTCCAGCCGGCGGCCCGGGCGAACCCGAAGAACTCATCCACCGATTCGGTCCCGATCGTGCGCGGATCGACCACGTAACCGTTATCCTTCATAGACTCCCGCGGCGGGTGCCCGTCGCGCTGGAAGAAGGTCGAATCCACGTTGTTGGCGCCGATGCGTAAGACCCCTGGGCCTAGTGTCCGGCACAGATTGATCAGCGTCGTGTTCTTCGCGTTGAAACAGTCGCGGGTCATCAGTTTCTTCTCCGTGCTCAGCCCTACGAAATCGGCCGGCAGCAAGAGTCCTGGCTGATCGGCGTGGACCGTGACGGTCGCGGGGGTCGGTTGGGCGGCGGCGAGCGTGGCGGCGAGCAACAGGGGCAACATGGGCCAGACATTTACCCATGGGCACGGGGTGGGGAAGTGAAAACCGACCTGAGGGTGAAAGCCTTAGTGTACGCCCGTTTCGCCGACTGCCCCCGTCGCGATCTTGCGTTCGGGTTGGTCGGGAAAGGGGGTGCGGAGTCGGTGCCGGCGTCATCCCCGGTGCTTGCCACGCGCGCTGATGGCCTCTATGAGCCTGTTATGAGATACCCCCTCTGGCTCCTTGGTCTTTGCTCCATCGTCGCGTCGGCCGCCCCGATGAAGGTCTTCATCCTGGTCGGACAGTCGAACATGGAGGGTCACGCCAAAGTGGAGACCATCGATTACATCGGGGACGACCCGGTCACGGCGCCATTGCTCAAGCGCATGCAGGGGCCGGAGGGCAAGACCGCCGTCGGCGACGGGGTCTGGATCTCCTATTACACCGGCAGCGGCGCCCAGAACGGCGAAGGCTTCGGCAAGCTGACCACGGGCTACGGCTCCCGCCAGGACCCGGCCAAGGATGGGGGTAAGATCGGTCCCGAATACACCTTCGGCCTCGCGATGGATCGGACGTTCAAGGAGCCCGTGCTCCTGATCAAGGCCGCGTGGGGTGGTAAGTCTTTGAACTACGATTTCCGTCCGCCTAGCGCTAGCCCCTTCCCGCGCTCGCCGGCCGATATCGAGAAGAACCGTAACACGCTTGAGAATTCTGGCCACTATTACCGGCTCATGGCCGCCCACGTGAAGCAGGTCTTGGCCAACCCGGGCCGGGTCTGTCCGGCCTATGACCCGAAGGAAGGTTACGAACTCGCCGGGTTCATCTGGCTGCAGGGGTTCAATGATATGGTCGATGGGAATTTCTACCCGCGACTCGCGAAGGGTGCCCCGGGCAACCGTTTCGCCAAGTATTCCGAACTCATGGCCGACTTCATCCGGGATGTCCGCCGGGAGTTTGGCGTCCCGAAGCTGCCGTTCGTCATCGGCGTCATGGGTGTCGGCGGCAAGGAGCCTGGCGACGACAACCTCGCCTTCCGCGAGGCCATGGCCGCCCCGGCGGACTTGCCGGAATTCAAAGGCAATGTGACCGCCGTCCGCACGGCCCCGTTCTGGGATGAGCAGCTCGGTGCCATTCAGGCCAAGAAGGAGAAAGTCCGCCAGATGGCCTATGAACTTCGGAATAAGGGTAAGCGTTCGGCCAACGCCGACGGCAAGATGACGGAGGAGCAGCAGCGCGAATTCCTCAAGGACTACGAGGCTAAGCTGATCACGCCCGCGGAGGCGGCGCAGCTGAAGCGCGGCTCATCGAACGCCGGCTACCATTACTTAGGTTGCGCCAAGACCTTCGCCTTGATGGGCGAAGCCTTCGCCGAGGCTAATCTCAAGATGCGTGCGGAGGCCAGATGAGGCTGGCTGCAATCGTCGCGTGGCTGGGGCTTGGTGGCTTGGTCGGGCACGGTGCCACCCCGGTCACCGCTCCGCTTGAGTCCCCGCTGCTGACCATCCCCCTTCGGTTTCATCTTACCCAAGGGGCGACGATGACGGTGAAGGCCAAGTCCATGGAAGTCTGGGTGACGCCCGCCCAGCTGACGGGGCCGGTCATCGCGGAGGTGAACCGAATCTGGGCCCCGGCGAATATCCGTTTTGTCGTCGAGCGTGCCGAGGTCGAGCCACTGCTTCGCCCGCCTGGTTTCGCCGACCTGCTTCACCGGGTGGAGGATGCCGCGCGGGGGGAGGAGGAAGTCCGGGGCTCGGGACGGACCGCCGCCATCGCGCAACTCCTCGATCCCGCCTTGCGTCACCCCACGGCGCATAACGTCTATCTACTGCCGTACCTCGGGGCCACGTACCAAGGTTACGCCCAGCTCGGCGGTAAGCAGGTGGTGGTCGGGGTCTGGACCGATAAGCCTTCGGGCGGAAAGCAGCCGCCCGTCAAGGCTCAGCTCGTCGAACCCGAGCCGATGCACGTTGGCTCGTTGGCGCGGACCATCGCCCATGAACTCGGGCACAACCTCGGCTTGGTCCACCCGGATAAGGCCGAGGCGAGCGAGGTCGGCCGCTTGATGGGCGGGGGGCGGCAAGGGTATGCGCTGACGCCCGCGGAGATCGCGACGGCCCGCGAGACCGCGCGCAAGCCTGCTCGGGTTAAGTAGCCAACGCGCCCCCGGGGTGAAGGGCCGGCGATCGAAGCCCGCCATAAAAAAACGACCTCGGGGGAGATCGTCTTTTAAAGTGGTGCCAGAGCGATAGCTACCGCGCTCTGGGGTCGGTGACGGGGAATATTATCTTCTTACCGTTAGTCGCCCTCGCGACTTATGCATCCTTTATAAGGGACACGCCTTCCGAGTTAAATTCAACTGAAGTGAGTAATGCCTAGGCGAAGCGGGGTTGTCAAGGCGGGGGCGGGCGGAATCGTCTTCCTGGCGACGTCGGAGCAGGGGATGCGCTTGGTTGGCAAAGGGTTAGGTCGCCTTAAGAATTCCTGCTCAAGACCGAATGGGACCCGATTGACCTCCGAAACTGGCCGGGATTAGGGTGGGGCGATGAAGCGGAGCGCTTTCCTGACCCTGATCCTCGTGGCCTGCCTGCTGCTGGGATGCTCGTCGGAAAGCCCGCCAATCGCCCAAGGCCGGGTGCACCTCGTCGAGTTGCAGCGCAGTGGCTTGCTTGAAGGCGCCCGCGCCTCGATCGAGCTCGGCGAAACCCGGCGCATCGTACCCGTCGCCACGCGTTGGTCGGAGGCGGGCGAACCTTTCTGGTGGGCCGAACTCCGCGGCCGAGACGGTGCCGCCGGTTACCTCGCTTGGCGCGACGGCGGGAATCATGAACTCATCGACTTTGCCCTCGAAGGGCTCCTCTCGCTCGACCAGCCCCAGGCACAGGCCATCGGTGGCGTCCCGCCGATCCAGCAGTTCGCGATCAAAGGCGTGGATGGCGGGCGCGTCGCCTCGGGTTGCGTGCCGACGGCCGGTGCGAGCCTCATCGCCTACTGGTCGAACCTCGGTCGTTTTGATTGGCAGGCCGACGACAGTCACGAAGGGCTCGTGCGGCGTGTGCGCGACCGCCTGCCGATGGCGGTCGTCGCCGATGACGAGGGCTACGCCGATGGCCAGATGGCGCTGGCGGGCTGTTTCCCGGGCTCCCTGGCCGTCGGCCTGCAGGAGGACGCTGTGCAGTACCGTATCCCTGTGCGCATCTCGCTCAACCGATTCAGCGTGGAGGTCCTGGCGCAGGAGTTGGCCGCCGGTCGGCCTGCGCTCGTCTCCTGCACCGTGCTGGTTCCGCGCAAGCCCCAGCTCACGTGGGGGCATGAAGTCGTCGCCGTCGGTCGCGCCGAAATCGCTGGCGCCCACTTCGTCGGTATCATCGACAACTACTTCACACCGCGCGTCCCCGGGACGATCCGGTGGATCGCGGCCGAGCGTTGCAGCTCCTTGCTCTTGGTCCAGCCGGTGAAATAGGCAGCAACGAGTCCAGCCCACGACCGGGTGGTCGGGGGCTGGGAACTTCTCAAATGGTGGAGGTGGCGGGAGTCGAACCCGCGTCTTCCGACCCTTACGTCGCAACATCTACATGCGTAGCCTTATCATTGATCTCGATCGCGTTTGGGGATGGGCACCCGTGCGACCTATTCGTCTTCTCGCTTACCCCGGAGATAACGACTAGAGGAGGGGATCGCCTGCGTTAACCGAGCTGATCCAGGGATACAGGCAGTCCCTGGGGCTCGTCGCTGTACTTAGGCAGCGAGCGCGAGAACGTTGTCGTTCTCGAACGTGATGGTGTTTTTAGCAGTTATATGCTGCCAACTGGATTTAAGAGGGAGCTGACATCCTCTGCATGCCGTCGCGATATCTTGGTTGGAATCGAATCCGGAACACCCCCGAAAATGGTTAGTCGGTCATTTGTCGGGTCCGACTGAGAAGGAACTCCCTCCACCATGCCGGGAAGCGCCGGGAAGTCAAGGGGGTGGGGAAGGGGAAGGGATTAGGTTTTAGGGAGTGGGTGGTGGGGAATAGGTTCCTAACACCTAACACCTAACACCTAACACCTAACACCAGCTCCCATCCGCTCCTTTCCTTGCCCTCCGCCTAAGGTCTCCAATAGTCGGCGGGTCCATGAACGTGTTCACCGCTGACCTCGCCCTTGTCATCACGCGCTTGGCCTTGTTGTTAGGCTTAGGGTGGTTTCTGGCCTACCGTGGCTGGGTCGAGCCCGCTTCGCGGCAGTCTTTGATGCGGCTCGTCATCTGGGTGTTTTTCCCGGCGATGATTTTCGATCGGGTTTGCGGCAATCCGCTGATCAACTCGGGGGGCACCGCCCTGCTTTACCTTGGGGTCGGCTTTGGCATGATTGTCGCAGGTATCCTCTTCGGCCGGTTAGTCGGGAGTTTCCTGGCGATGCCCGACGAGGTGCATCGTCGGACTTTCGCCTTTGCGTCGGGTACCAATAACTTCGGCTACCTGGGCATCCCGATCACCGCCGCGCTCTTCGATCGCGATGTCGTGGGCGTCCTGCTGGTGCATAACGTTGGCGTCGAGGCCGCCATCTGGACCGTCGGCATCGCCGTGCTCGCCGGCAAGCCCGGCCTCAGCGGTCTGCGGAACTTCCTGCAACCGATGCCCGTCGCCTTGCTCATCGCCTTGGCTTTGAACTTTACCGGCGTCGGCGCCTCCGCCCCCGCGAAATTCGTCCAGGATTGCTGTCATGCCGTCGGCGAATGTGCGATCCCGGTCGGCACAATCCTCACGGGGATTTACCTGCACCAAACATTGCAGGGCTTCCGATTGTTGGCCGAGCCACGGCTCTCGCTGGGCATCGCGGCCGTCCGCTGGGTCCTCATGCCGTGCCTCCTGCTGCTGGTCGCGGGGGTAGGCATCACGGATGTCTCCCTGCGCAAGGTGATGCTCGTCCAGGCCGCCATGCCCGCGGGCATGTTCAGTTTCCTCATCGTCGAAATGTTTGGGGGTAAAGTGCAGGTGTCGCTCCGTTATGCGGTCCTGACCATGCTCTTTTGCCCGATGGTCATTCCCTTGTGGCTTTGGCTCGGCTCCCGTTGGCTCGGGGTGTCGACCTAGGCCTTGTCGCCTTTACACCCGGGTGCCAAGTCCTAGCCTTAAAGCCTTCCGTTTGCGTTGTTTCCTCGCCATCCTTGTCGCCGCCCTCGTTGGCTGCGCCTCGTACCCTGAGAAAGGGAAACGGGCTCGGCTAGCCAACGAGGTCGGCGACTATGAGGTCGTGGCAGGTCTCGCCGGAGCCGCCGCCGAGGACGATGCCAAGGACGCCTTGGTCTGGAAGCTTGAGCAAGGGGCCGCGTTGCGCGCGCTCGGTCGGTTGCCGGCGAGCATCAAGGCCTTTGAAGACGTCGAACAGCGGTTACGAGCCGAGGAGGAGGCCCCCGGGTTTTCCCTGCGCGAGGGTGGCGGCTCCTTGTTGCTCAATGATTATTCCGCGGAGTATCGCGCCAAGCCCTACGATCGTATCTTCGCCTCTACCTACCAGGCGCTCAACCGGCTTGAGCTCGGGCAGTTCGACGCGGCCCGGGTGTCTTTGACCCGGCTGCGCTTCGTGCAGGAGGCCTTTGGTAACGCCACGATCTACCTTGCGGCCAAGCCTGCCGACGAGGCTGGGAAATACGACGTCGATCAGGCGAGCCAGGATGAACGCACCCGCGCGGGTCTGGCGCGCATCACCGATGACTTGAGCAAGCTGAGCCAAGCAGGGACGTTCGACGATGCTTTCAGTCACTGGTTACAGGGTATGTTCTTCCTGCGACTAGGGCAGGGCGGGGCCGACCTCGAGAAAGCGCGCAAGGAACTGCTCGCGGCGTCGGCCCTCAACCGTGCGTCGACGGTCTTCGCGCGCGACCTCGCTGATTGCTTGGCCGCGCAGGCGGGGCAGCCTGCTTCGGCGCGCGTCGTGTACGTGTTGATCGAGAGCGGCGTCGGGCCCGTTTGGCGGGAGGAGCGTATCGATATCCCGCTCTTCGTCGCTGGCGGCCAGATCCCCTACATCTCGGTGGCTTTGCCGGCGCTCGCCCCGGCGTACGGCGATTATAATCTCGGCCTCCGGTTGGACGGTAAGCCGGTCGCCGTCGAACTCGCCTCGCGTCCAGAGGGCTTGATTGCGCGGCATTTCGAGGCCGCCTTGCCAGGCATCCGCGCCCGGGCCTTCACCTCCGCCGCGGTCAAGGCCACCGCGAGTTACCTGATCAATCGGGCCTCCTCCGATAGCGCCAATCGCCAGAATGGCGGCTCCGGGGCGGCCCTTTTCGCCCTCGCGACCAAGATTGGCACCTCGGTTTATACCGTCGCCACGACCCATGCCGACCTCCGGCATTGGTCCGGACTCCCGGGCCGTTTCGCGCTGGTTCGTCTCGAGGCACCCGCGGGTGCCAAACTGGAGATCCCCGGGCACCCTGAGGCCAAGCTGACCCTGCCCGAGGGCAAGGTTCTGCTTGTCAGTATCAAGGCTGCCTCGGAAAATAGCCCTATCGCCCTCCGCTGCACCCTTTTGGTCCCATGAAGAATCTCCTCCCCTTCCTCGCGCTCGGTCTGTTGACCGGTTGCACCAGCCTCATCCAGACCGGGGACCGCATCGAGCGCGGTCTTACCCCGCCCGATGCCGTGAACTACGTCACGACCAAGCCGGATGGCACGTTCGTGACCCAAATCAATGACCAGCGTATCGCCGGGAAGATCGCCCTGCTTGGCGCCCGTAAGTCCAAGACGCCCGGCGGCTTCGCCCAAGTTCAGTTCGAGCTTCGCAACGACTCCCTCATCAGCCGTACGATCAGTGTTAGTTTCGAGTGGCTCGCCGTTGACGGCCGCGTGACCGAGACTCAGCCCAACTGGATCGTGACCCCGCTTGAGCCCGGTGCGCTCACCCTGGTGAACGCCACCGCCCTCAAGTCCGAATCCTCCGAGTGTCGACTGCGTCTCCTCTCCCGCTGATTCCCTGACCTCTTTCTCCATGAACAAGCTCCTCGCTCTCGCCGCCGCCACCTTCCTCCTCGTGGGCTGCGGCACCCCCGCCTCCTACAAAGATTCTAACGGCCGCGCCTTGGTCGTCAGCCTCGAGAAGATCGACATCCAGGATTTCGCCACCGCCGGCTCGACCATGCTCCAGTCCATGGTGAACGCTCCGGCCTTCCAGCGCCCCGGCGCCGCGCCCGTCCTGCAGGTCGGCAACGTCCTGAACGACACGGGCAGCAATTTCGATACCAGCCTGCTGCTGATGAAGATCACCTCGCCCCTCGTCAACGCCGGCCGCGTCCGCCTGCTCGAGTCCGACCCCGCCGCCGTGGCCGCCCGTAAGGCCACCCCGGGCGCCGCGGTGCCGGTCGCCGAGTTCGTGCTGAAGGGCAAGATCCTCGAGGACCGCTCCAACGCCGGCAGCACCCGCCAAGCCTCCTACGAGTTCCAGCTGACGCTGATCGACGTGCGGAGCAGCCTGGCGGTCTGGCAGGACAAGACGACGGTGACGAAGCAAGGCTCCAAAAACGCCGTCGGCTTCTGATAAACCCTCGCCAGTTGTTTGACCTTAACGCAACCTGCGTCTCCCTCCGGAGATGCAGGTTAATTTTTTGATTATCGGCCAAGGCTTGGCCGGCTCGCTCCTCGCCCGATCGTTACGGTCGCGGGGTTGCCGGGTCGCCGTGGTCGACGACCGATGGCAGTCCGCCGCCTCGCAGGTCGCGGCCGGCCTCATGACCCCGCTCACGGGTCGGCGGTTCACGCTGACGCCGGACTACCCGGGGCTGTTCGCACGGGCGGGCGAAATTCTCGGGGCGCTCGGGGTCTTCCACTCGCTCGATGTCTACCGACTCTTCCTGGATGCGGAGCAGCGCGAGCGCGGCCTGAAGCGTGCGGCCGACGCCCATTGCCAGCCGTTCATCCGCCGGATCACCGAACGCCCCGGCGAACTGCAGGCCGAACTTGCCGACGGGCAGGGTGGGGCTTTGATGAAAGGCGCGTGGGTCGACTTGCCGAAATTGCTCGCCGAGAGCCGCGCGGGATTGGTGGCCGATGGTTCGCTGATCGAGGCTAGTTTCGATCCGGCCGAACTGCAGGTCACTCCCGAGGGGGTGGCCTGGCGTCAGGTCCGGGCCCGGGGGGTGGTTTACTGCGACGGGTATAAATCCGCCCAACGGGGCCCCTTCGCGTACCTGCCTTGGCAGCCGGCCAAGGGCGAGGCCTTGGATTTGACCTCAGACGCCCCGCAGAGCCCTTTTGTCCTTAATCGTGAGGGATGGGCGCTTCCCTTGGGCCAAGGGCGCTGGCGGGCCGGCACGAACTGGGAATGGGCTGGTCTGGACGAGACCCCGACCACGCCCCAGCGGGACAAACTCGTCGCTCGATTTCGGGGGTACTTCCAGCGACCCGTTTCCGTGGAAGTCACCGGCCACCTCGCTGGCGTCCGGCCCTGCACCGCGGACAATCGGCCTTTCCTGGGTACGCATCCGGACGCGCCGCGGTTCCACATCTTCAACGGCCTCGGCCCTCGCGGCACCGTCTGGGCGCCGATTTTGGCTGAGGAAATGGCCGACTATCTGGTTACCGGAAAGCCGGTCCGCGCGGAGGTCAGCCTCCTGCGGTTTTCCTGACGCCTAGGCTGGGCCTTACTTTCCGTTCTTGCCGCCTTTGCCGCCGCCTTGCCCCTTGCCGCCCTTGCCGCCACGCGGTTCGCGGGCATTGGGGTCGTAGGCGGGGTTGGGTTCGTTGGCGAGGAAGGCTCCGGTGTCCTTCTGCCAGGCCAGCAACTGTTTCTTGAGTTCTTCGAGCTTGCCCGGCTCTTGCTTGGCGAGGTCCTTGCTTTCCTCCGGGTCCTTGCGGACGTCGTAGAGCTCGAAGGTCGGGCCGGAGAACTTCTGGATCAGTTTGTAGTCGCCGGAGCGCAGGAGGCTCATCGGTTCACCTTTGCCGATATAGCAGGGGAAGTGCCAGTAAAGGGACGAACGGCCGAGCGGCGTCCCTGTACGCAGCTGCTTCATGAGGCTGAGTCCATCGGTCGGTTGGTCTTTGGGGAGGGGCGCGCCGACGGCTTCGAGGATCGTCGGCATGAAGTCGATGCTGGCGATAGGCTCGTCGAAGGTCTTGCCCGCGGGGATGACGCCTGGCCAGCTGATGGCGCCGGGGACGCGCAAGCCGCCTTCGTAGAGCAAGCCTTTGCTGCCGCGGAGGGAGCCGACGACGTAAGGCAGGCCGCCGTTGTCCGAGGTGAAGATCACCAGCGTGTCTTTGGTCAGGCCCATGGCTTCGAGCTTGGCCAGGATGCGGCCGATGCTGGCGTCGACGGCCTCGACGGTCGCGGCGTATTCTGGAGTGATGCCTTTGTCGGCTCCGGTCGGCGTCTTGGCTTTATATTTGGCGAGCAGGGCGGGCTTCGGGTCGAAAGGTTCGTGCACCGAGTGTTCGGCGTAGTAGAGGAAGAACGGCTTCGATTTATTTTTGTCCATCCACGTCAACGCCTCGTCGCAAAGGGCGTCCGAAAGGTAGCGTCCCTTGCCGTCCATGTAGGCGTCCTTGGCGAAGCCCACGTCGTCGGGCCGGACGTAGACATCGAAGCCTCGGCCGGTTGGGCT
>Ga0114978_10001920_pt1 | contig 17389 bp, 25 predicted proteins | sample S_140212_EF_Meta_FD_87027 | JGI IMG/M metagenome (GOLD analysis project Ga0114978, IMG submission 87027) | Freshwater microbial communities from Lake Simoncouche, Canada to study carbon cycling - S_140212_EF_MetaG | ecosystem: Environmental > Aquatic > Freshwater > Lake | place: Lake... | reverse complement strand
AGCAGCACCGATTGCAGCAGATTTACCTTCAGCTAATACAAAAGGTAGAATAGCAGCTGTACCTCCAGTAGCAGTTGTTATAGCTAACATTAAACCTAACGCTCCGGCTGTTGAAAGATTTGGATTATTTTTTATAAACGACCCAACTTTACCAATTAAGCTGGTAGCTCCTTGACCAAAACTAGCCAGCTTACTCATAAAACCGTTAGGCTGTGTAGGTGGAGTTTGTTGTGGTTGCTGCTGTGGTGGTGTAGCTTGAGGGGGTGGTTCAGCAGGGTTTGGCTTTTGGGTATAATCTGGAGGTGTGGTTGCTTGTTGAGGTGCTGGAGCTGCTTGTTTATTTTTTACCTTACCTCTTTGAGAGTAATTTTGTTGAACATATGTAGCTAAGTTTTGAGCTTGTTGTTTAATATCAGGGTCGGTAATTTCAGAAGCTATTTGGTTAAGAGTGCGTTGAAAGATATTAAATTTAGATTTATCAGATATTTTAGCTTCTGTTAAAACACTTATATCTGATGTTAATAAACTTAGCAACATATACATGTTACCTAGCTCTATATTAATTGATTCAGCAACCGGTGCTTGACCTGGTTGCTGTTGTGCAGCTAATTGATTAGCAACATTAGGATCACCGTTTTGTTGTAAGTATTGCTGTAAGGCTTGAGGACCGCCTTCTGCTGCCTGAGCTACTTGTTGTTTAGCATCTTCAGGTAGCTTACTCATTATAAGGTTAATAATAGGTTGTATAAGTTTAGCCTGAACAGCCTGTGCTCCAGCTTGCACACCTTGTTTAACCTTTTGTCCTAACTGTCCAAATATTTCATTACACAACACTTCATCGTTGCGCATTAAATTAGCCATTCTAACTAGATCGTTATTATAGCTCTCTCTTAATATTATATTAGTTTTAACAACTTGATACTGATTACTTAGATAAAAAGACTCTCTATTAAATGGCATAATTATATTTATATTTATATTTTTATTTTGAAATTCTGCTTGAAATCCTTTAAGAAACCTTTATCAAGTTAGGGTTAATTTAAACAAATTGAAGATGCTATGTAAGATATAATATCTACTAGTTAGAATTAACGTCAAACCTCATATAAATAACAATATGAGGTTTGACGTTTTTTTTGGTGAAAATACTACAAATAAAGATAATAATGAAGAAAATGTAAAAAACTTGTTAGCTTCTAAAAACCCTGAGTATGCCTACATCCAAGCATTCATGGGTACTGATAATTATAAACAGTATAAAGATCTTTTTGAAGCTAAAATTATGGAGAGTCCATATTGGACGTTTAAGTATGTGGCTGATGTACTTAATCATATAAGAGGAAATACTAGTAAACCTCATAATAGATGGCCTAAAGGTGAGAAGGTACTTGCTAAAGAAGCATATGCTTCTTGGTTGTATGCTAGATACATTATCTATGGTAGATGGCCTATGGGTGAAAAAGCTATCTTTGATAGTGAAGATGTTCAATATAAAGACCTATATACTGATTTTCTAAATACTATCGGTTATGAGGATGAAGATAATGAAGAACAAGAAGATGTAATCCAAAGAGATCTCATTAAAAGTAGATTCCAAGGTAAAGAAATGGTAGCATTAGATGATTCTATAGATTATGCTGCAAAACGGAATAAAAGATGGCCTCAATTAGAACGTTATATCATAGATTTACATTTTCCTTACTATGGTATTGAGTATGCTAGGAAAGTAATAAAAGGTAGATGGATTGAATATGAGAATTTTATTAAAAAATATTATGGTACAGATGGTAATCATTATATGGATGATTACCAAAAAATGTTAGGTGAAATTGGTTATGAAGATGAAGATAATGAAGAACAAGATAATACCCCAATCACTAGACTTCTCTTTACCCGTAAAACAAATGGTAAAGAATATATAGATGTTGATAAGTGTATAGAGTATGCTGTAAAACAGGGTAAAAGATGGCCTGAGTTAGAGTTATATATATTACATGCACATTTGAGTGGCTACGCACTACAATATGCTGAAAAAGTAATAAAAGGTAGATGGTTGGAATATGAAAAGTTTTTAAAGAAATATTATGATACTTCTGGTATTTATACTCTACAATACTTAGATATGTTGAATAAAATTGGTTATAGTGATGAAGATAATGAAGAACAACAAGATACAATCCAAAGATCTCTATTCACTTATGTAGATAATTTTACTGGTAAAATAGAAACTGATGATATTACTTCATTAAAATATGCAATAAAACAAGGTAAAAGATGGCCTAGATTAGAAAAATATATACTTAATAGCTATCTTGGTCATGGTGGTATTGAATATGCTGAAAAAGTAATAAAAGGTAGATGGTTGGAATATGAAAATTTTTTAAACAAACACTGGAAAGAGAAAATACCTGAATACTTAGATATGTTGAATAAAATTGGTTATAGTGATGAAGATAATGAAGAACTCTCCTTTGAGTCATTCTACACCAACTTACCACCACCCAAAACGCCTGAAGATGTACTTTACTTAGCAAAAGACTTAGGTGAAAGAGTACCTGAATACGAACATATTATAATTAATAGCAATGATCCTAATGCACCTACAATTGCTTATGAGTATCTTAAAAAAATAATTAATAAAAATGTACAAGCTGATTATGATAGAGTTACTTGGCCAGAAGCAGAACCAGTGTTAGCCAGAGAAAGTGATATAGCATATAGATATACTCTCTATTATATTAATGCAGATAAATGGGATGATGATGCATATAATGATTTACCACTTACTAGATTCCCTTTGGGAGAACCAGAGATAGCTAAAGACTCCCATAGTGCAGTAAGATATGCAATGCATATACTGAAAGGTAGATTCCCTCAAGGTGAAAAAGCTATATTTAGAGATTCATATGAAAAGAAAAATTATATTGCGTTCTTAAATAGAATTGGTTATAGTGATGAAGATAATGAAGAACTCTCTTTTGAATCTTACTTTACCGAAGCTAAGAGTAAAGTAAATATACCACCAAGACCCCCAACATCACAAGAATTAATAGATCCAAAAAGTGCATACGAATATGCTAGAAAGATACTAAAAGATAAGTTCCCTGAAGGAGAAGAAGCAATGGCTAAAAGCCCTATATACTCTTACCAATATGCTAAAAATATACTGAAAGATAAGTTTCCACTAGGTGAAAAAGCTATAAGTAGATCATCAAAATACTCATACGATTATACAGTTAATGTATTACATGGCAGATTTCCATTAGGTGAAAAAGCTATAATGAAAGATAATGTATACTTTATAAATTATATACGTGATGTAATTAAAGGTAGATGGTTAGATGCTGAAACTGTTATAGCTAAAGATCCAGTTAATGCTACATATTATGCTGAAAAAATATTGAAACATAGATGGCCAGAAGCAGAACCATACATAGCCAGAGCCCCAGGGCCCGCTGTGCATTATGCAAGATATGTAATTAAAAATAGATGGCCAGAAGCAGAACCATACATAGCTAAAAATGATTATTGGGGATATGAATATACTACACAGGTTGTTAAAGATAGATGGCTGGAGTATGAAAGGTATTTAAAAAATGATAATATTAAAAATGATTATATAAGATTCTTAAATAGTATCAGTTACGAAGATGAAGATAATGAAGAGTTGTTGTGAGATCTTTTAGTGAAGGGTGTGAAGTTGAACCAGATGGTACTTGTGAACATGGATGTAAATCAGTTTTATTATCACTTAAACTGATATAAGTAGGTATGTGAACTTAATAGAATTTACAGGAATGAGAAGAAGTGGTAATCATGCCATTATCTTCTGGATGCTTCAAAACTTATCAAGTTTAGATAAATTTAAAGTTAAACAATACGTCGATGAATCCAGTTATATAAATCATTGTGAAATTATAAGTACAGATGAATTTCTCTATTTCAACAATGTAAATCTTAGACGATGTGACGATGTTCATAAGACATTATTACGTGAGAGACGCAAATGGATAATTATCTCATATGAGGATTGTCATATAAATTATGGTATTACTTTACCATATGAATTTAAAAATAGGTATAAATTCTCCATTGTAAGAGACGTTAGAAATTTAGTTGCAAGTAGATTAAAACGGTTGGAAATTAATAAGAATAATGAAAATCATATTATTCCAAATAGTTATATGATTATTTTCAAAGGTTTTTTCCAATATTACATATCTCATAAAAATTGGAAGACACCTATTTTTTATGATAAGTGGTTAGTTGATAAGAATTATAGAGATTCAATATGTGATATAGTTAAAATACCTAATGTAGATAAGACTAACTATGTATCACCATTCGGTAATGGTTCTTCATTTGTAGGTGTTCAATTAGATAAACCTGAAAATTTACTCAATCGTAAAGATTCATTTAAGATACCAGAACCTATCTTAAAATGTATAGAAGAGTTAAATTTGTAAGATAAATATAGTTATACTTTTCATTGTATAATACCAATATATGAGCGATATCTGCATAATATCTGATGATTGCTTTGGTGTAGGTGTGTATCAAACGTTAAAACTACAATACAATACACCTTTCATAAGTACTTTTATACAAACACCAGATTATATTAAATTACTATCTAATTTAGATTATTATCTCAATTTAAAATTAGAACAAATAAGTTTTCAAGAATCAAACTATAATAATATCTATAGACTTAATGATAGAATAGATAGAATTTATAGTAAATTAGGTGATATTGAAGTTATATTCTTTCATTGTACAGATAATAATACTATAATATTTGATAATTGGTATAGACGTAGAGATAGAATGTTTAAAAATAAAGATAAGATAATAGTAAAATTAGGTAATATGCAAGTACCAGATGGTAATACTGGTGATAGTAATAGGGCTAAAGAGATTGTAAAGTATAATAACTTCAATCAATTGTTAGATGAGTTTTATAAATTACCTAATTTTAAGAAAATTACCATCACAAAAGAGAAATATAAACACCATAATAACTTTGTAATGTTACCTAACCATATTACTAATCGTTTAGTTATGGGGCAAGAGTTTAATAGATACTTAGATATTCTTAAATTTGCTAAATAAATAAACATATGATTAGTGATAATGATAGAATTAGTAATATATATATATGAAGTTGTTAAGGGTAGATGGGATGAAGCAGAATCAGAAAGATGTGCTATTGGTATAGCTATAAGATATCTAACAAAAAATGTTTTAAAAGGTTTTAGTAATAAAAAGGATGCTGAAGTAATAGTACAAAGATATAAAGATTATTTAGATGAAGTAGGTTATTCTGATTTAGAAGAGTCGTACCGGAGCGGTAAGAGATTAGCCTAGTGCTAGATCTCTTTATTTTACTGGTAAAGATATATAAGTATCTAAAGCGGTAAGAGAGTAATAGTTTTATATATGTGTATAGCTCCTATACCGAGAACAATGTATATTAGGTAGTCTATATAATTGTACACCTATAGCGGTTTTGGTTTTTTGTATAGAGAAATTTGTGTAGATTGGGTAAGGGTGTGAAATAATTATTTAAGCGTGTATTAGATGTGGGCTTTCCGGATAGAAATAGCACATTATCGGAAACTTATTAACTGGAGTTTCCATATCGAATTCGATAATATATAGTATGAACTCCTATCTCTTAGTTTGTGCTATCACCGGAAAGAAACGTAAAACCACAACTGCATATTTAGAGGGTGTTTGCAAAAAGCACAAACTAACACCTTCACAGTATATAGAGAATTATATCAGCAGAGAGGCAGCTGTATTACTCAATGCTGGTAAGAGTGTAGATGAGATAAGAGCGATGATTCCCAATCCACCAACACGTTTAATAGGTGATAATGATTTAGTATTAATGAGAAGTTTAAATGTAACCAAGCACAAGAGTAGCAAATTAATGGATACAAAAGTTTAAAAGAGTGGTTTTTAGTATATTGAAAAGTGTGTTCTGTATAGTAATATTATTATGTATATGAAAAAGAACACACAATTATTCAAGAAGAACGCAAGACCGAAGAAGATGCTCGTGATGTTAGAGCGTGGGAGGGGTGGTAAGTATCACATTAAAGGTGCGGAGTATTTGAATGAGATCAACCAGTATGCTGCACAGTGGCGTAGGTTGGATGTTCGCAATGTTGCTAGTGAATTACGTAGAGCTGCTACAGGTAAGCGTAAGTTGACAGTTAACTAATAGGTCTGTAGATATCATAACCGCGTGGATCTAATAGCGGGGCTTCGCGATAACGTAGCGGGGCCCCGCTAAATTCTTTGTGCACCCTCTTGATAAGCAGTATTATATAAATAAAGAACATATATGGCAAGACAAAAGAAACTTACCGAAGACCAAATCGAACAATTAGATTCATATGCTAGTGACTTTGTTATAGCTAGTGAAGAGTTACGTGACTATCTAAACGATATCATTACTAAGAGCAATGATGGTTATGTAATTGTGAATGCTATTAAAACACAATTAGAGAATTTAGAAGATACAATATCCAAGTTATCAGATGTGGTGGAGGCAAACAATTGGGAAATGTATGACGATATAGATATAGAGGATGATGGTAGTGAAGAAGTGGGTGATGAGTAGTTCCCAATTTATAGATATAGTAAAGGTTCCCAATACGATTCCCAATACCAGATCGGATAAGGTTCCCTAAAAAACATCTTGATTGTTCCCAATAAAGCTCCTAGGAGATTTTCCTTGATATTTCCTAGGAACTTATATATCATATAGGTTCCCAAATCCGTATCTGTTCCAAAATCTTTTCCCAAATCCGTTGACGGGATTAGGAACACATATATAATGAATGGGTCAACAGGATATGCAAGTTATTAATTTTCAGATCATTCTTAAAACATTCGAAAAAAAGAGTGGTTGGCAATTAGGAACTGGCCTATAATGTTGGCAGTAAGAGAAACAATCTCTTAAGAGTTTAGCTAGAAAACATTAACCAATAGATAAAATGACTGAGATTCAGATCGAAAAGAACGTTCAGAAAGGTATTCAGATTGAAAAGAACATTGCAATTCCTTCACGATTTGCAAATAAAGTTAAGAGGCAAGGTCGTGCAGTTAAGTGGAACTGGCCATTGTCTAAGATGGAGATTGGTGATAGTATTTACGTGCCTATTAATGAGTTCTCTCAGACAGTTCAAGATGGTAAAGATCATGTTACCCATCACTGCAATAATGCAATTCGTATGCAAGTAATGCGCAAAACTGTTAGCAAGAGCTTTAAGTTCTCTGCTCGACAGATCAAAGAAGGTCGTAAGATTGTTGGAGCCCGAGTTTGGCGCATTGCTTAAGTTTTCAGTTGACTGAATTGGGAAAAGAGATATAATCTAGAGTAGTTAAGAATGACCTTCTTAGCTGCATTTAAAATAACTAAAATAACTAAAATAACTAAAATAACTAATACATATATATGAGCGAAGAGACCAAGCAGAAGAACCCGCATTTGTTTTGTGCTATTACTGGTAAGTCCCGACCGACGACTTGGGCTTATCTTAAAGATAAGGCTGATCGTTTGGGTACTGATGTTGATACTTTGATCAACAATTATGTTAGTCGTGAGGCGATTACGCAATTGCTCGATGATGCAAGTGTAGAGGATATTCGTTCTCGCTTTAAAGATGCCCCTACTACTGAGATCAATAAGGAGGAGCTTGCATATCTTATTCGGTTGAACTCTAAAGCTAAGAAGGCTGCTGAGAAGTTTAATACTGAGATGACTATTGTTGAAGTCAATAATACTGAAGAAGTTATTGTTGATGAGAGCAATGAAGTTGTGGCTGAGAAGCCTGCTAAGAAGGCTCGTAAGTCTCGTAAGAAGAAGAAGAATGATGAGCAGCCTGCTGAAGAAGCCATTACTGAAGAAGAAGTGGGTGCTGAAGAGGTTATGACTGAGTAAGTGATAAGATAGGTGATTCATAGGGTTAAGGGGTAGTGGTTTATTGGGTTTACCACTACCCCTTTTTTCTCAGAAACTATTTGACGCAATTGGGAACTCAGATATAATGAAGAGGTGGAGAGAGCAATCTACAAATTAAGCATATGACATCTACAGAATTGAAAGAGTTTATTAAGTCGTGTAAGAGTGAGGCTGAATCGTTTAAGTTCAGTAATAAAGTTCTAATGGCAATTGTGCATGTTTGTATTACAAAAATACAGAAAGAAGGAGTTACTGCAAAAGGAGCTACTTCAGAAGAAGTACTAGAAGCTCTTAATAGCTTTGATATCAAAGATAAAGATTTTGATACTAAGAAGACCAAGTATACAGAAACAGATATGCAAGATGTTTGCTTGCAAGTGTTTGCTCTTGCAAATAACAATCTCATTAACATAGACCCTTCTGATATAGAGCATATTAAGCCTACCACAACTGGTGCTAGTGTTGGGTTAATTAACTTTGCTATCATTAAGCCATTACAGCATTCAGTTGTGTATGAGTTTAGTGTTCAACTTGAAAATGTTATTAAAAGGCAGCAAAACTTGATGAATAACTAATAATAAGGCAGTACTAATAGAAGTGTAGATCTATTAGTACTGCCTATTAATTATGTACACTTACACATATGATCTTTGTTTTGAGACAACAGAGTGTATCAATCTAAAAAGCTTTTCTCATAATAGACAAGGGTTAGAAGACGCATTTATACATTTGGAGCATGTAAAAGATAAAGTGCTCAATGCTAAGATAACTTCGACTAAAGAGTATGAAACAGTCTACGAATACAATAAACAGAAATGAGTTACTGAAATGGTGTGGGGAGCTACAAAATATAGATATAGAAATCATATGCGCTATCTATGAACTTGTTAATGGTGTAATCTTAGAAGATGTATCTACAAAAGAAGATCTAAGCATGTTTGTTATCACCAATAGACAAACAGCATTGAAGATAGTTAAAAGCAATTAATAGTTATTACTTTAGTATTGTGGCACTCTAGTAGTGCCCTTTCCTCGTGTTTAAAAGTTATATTTACTTTACTTTACCCTTATATAATTATAACATATAGTACTAGAAGAACTATTACACAATCAAAGAGGTTATTATTATGCATTAAGTTCCCAAAAAAGTCAAGTAAAAAAGTTTTGGAGAATTTTGTTGATTGAATTAGGAAAATGGATATAATGATGAGGAAGGAAAAAATAATATGAAATATAAAGTTGTAGAAGTTTTTAGTGGTTATAATGAAATGAGTATAAATGGTGATATCGAAATAAAAGAGAGTAATAATATTAAAAGTTTAATAAATGTATTATTTGAAGAGTTAAGAGATAAGATTTGTAATAGTAGTGGTGAAGATATGTGGAATGAGTTTAGTGATAAAGATATATGTAATAATGATTTAGGTTATTATAGTTGTGATGAAGAAGGTTTTAATTTAGTAATTGGAGAAGATAATAATTGGTATAATAGATTAGATAGTTATAAAGATTGGAGTATAGAAGAGTTTAATGAATGGAGAATGTTTTGTGGTAGTATTTGTTAATTAGAAATTATATTATGAGCAAAATTATTAATGTTGAGTTGAAAGAGAAATTAGAGAAGTTGTATAGTGATATATATGACTTACTAGGTAGTAAAGAGTTTGATGATGAGAGAAATAAAGTTGAAGGGTTTAGTGTAGATGAAGATAGTAAGTTGAGTGAAGAAGAAAATGAATATTGTTTGTTGTTTCAATTGGATAACTTGAGAAGTTTTATTAATGAAGTTAGTTGATAATAATTAAATAGATATTAGAAAGATATATTATGAATATTAAATGGGATAGTAATGAATGTGAAGAGCGATTCAATAACTTAAATGATAATGAAAAGAAGTTATTGTTAGAGTTAAAAGATAAAGGAGGTAAGTTAATGTTGTTAGTAAGTGAAGTGGGTAAGTTAATAGAAGAAAATAATAAGAGTAGTAATGAAGATGTAAATTATATTATGTGTAATGAATTGAGTTTGGAATGTATAGAAGATTTTATGTTAAGATATTTGTAAGTAATATTTGTGTTAGGTAGTTAATAAATGTATTGATTTAATATTTGTGTTTACTTTATAAAGTTGTTGGGTATAATTTAACATACTATCGGATCATATTAGCATGGATGTTTTAAAATCATCCATGCTTTTTTTTGTGGCTGTGGTAAATTTTTCACTGGAGTTCCTAATAGAGAGACGCTATACTGATAGCTGGGTAACGGAATTTGTAGATATAAAGTAAGGGTGGACTTTTTTAGGAAACCGCATGGGGAACTTTTTTTTGCAAAATTTCAAGAATTCACAATTAGGGTTTTTCATAACTAGGTGTTTCACAATTAGGGTTTTTCACAAATTCACAATTAGGTGTTTTCATACATAAACAGCTCCAAATATGGGGTTTAATATATAAATAACAATATAATGAGTCAGCTCCAGACTAACACAGTGACGTTATATTTACAATATCTAAGTAATTTCGACACTGATGTAACACGCGATAATTTCAATCAATCATTTGACAAATTTTACAATATTACACGTTGGGTATACACAAGCGGGGTGGAGATTAAAATATTGCCTGACTGGGCTGATCCCCATGAAAGAGCCGTTCAAATAATAAACCAATACGTAGATGGTGAGGTAGACTGGAAGGACAATGGTGTAGAAAAGCGGATATTGTTACCATCTAAATACAACATGGATATAGATCCGGTAGAGGGGCCTAATGTTACATTAAAGAGAGGAGGAAGTTTATTAAACAACTTCCCGTTTATACTATTAGAGAGCCGGCCGGATATGGAGCCTAAGTCACAAGGGAGAAACTATCAGGGGTATCTTTACAAGATACATTTAATTGGATTTACGTACAAGCAGGGTACGACTAATCAGCAACCATATGAGACATTATTCCCTGCTCCAGTAGTTGACCAGGGTGAAGCTTCTGAATACTACAATGATCCGAAGTCAATATTAAAGTTAAAGTATGTAGATAAAGAGCAGGCTGGTATAATAGGTATGAGTACTGACTACAGGTTTAAGCAGGTGGAGAAGCTATTTGACTATATAAAAACTATAGGTAGAGTAGACATTAATTTAGAGACACTACAGAATAAATTTTACGAGGATTACGAAATGCCGTTACCTAAACAAGATGAATATATAAAGAAGAAGCTCATTACAAAATTATTTAACAAATTATGAACTTAAGATACATATCACTAACAATATCACCTAAAACTAGAACTGAAGGAGAATTATATATAGGTATAAGTACTAATGTATCTGAATTACCGCAAATAACTACATTTGAGACATTTCTTAATTATTTAAACAATGTATTAACATATCACAATGTCAAAGAGATGAAGGTAATAACTAATGATTATGTAATTGAAGGTGATAAGATAAACATAAAGTATCCAGAGCTTATAGATGCTAAGACTACAAAAGCTGAAGATTTCATATATGTAAAGGTGGTTGAAGGTGTGGGTTTAATAATAAACATGTATGTACAAGATACAATGAATTTGAAAAAGAATGTACATAATGCACAGTTAGTAGACTACAAAATAGCTTTAAATGCTACACAAATATTGAAAAATACAAATCAAACACAAAGCATAGATAACCATCTTGTTATAAATCAATTACCTACAATAGGAAGAATATGGGTAAAGTATTTTGATGGTTATGAACCGGATGATATAATGAAGTTAAAACTAATAACTAAACTATTCAACAAATTATGATGTACCATATAATAATAGAGCATAGATATGTATTACCGGTTGATCCAAGAGAACAATCAAGATTTACTAGTGTACATAACTGCCCAATAGTAAATATATTTGTTAGTAAGTTTGAGTTAATAAATTTTAAAACTCACATACCAGATAAGTTTAAGTTATTAATGACAGGTGACACCTTACCATATGTAAGTATATTAAGTAAGGATTATGAATTAGATAATAACGATATAGTTATACAGGCAAACGGTAATCCTATTGATGCATTCACGTGGCAACCGGTTGTATTTGACTGGTGGACCAAAGCAAGTCGATATAAGATAAAGTTTAATAAGGATTTAATTGATTCAATAACAGCTACACACTCTATAGATATAGCTATACCTGGTGAATCTAACCAACCGGATATTAAAAATATTATAAATTTCTGTGATAATTTCATATTAGCCCATCCTATATCTAACAGTACTATCACAGGTTATTACACTATTACATCAGAAACTAAGTATTCCTATCCAGCACCAGTACAGAGTATGATACAAAAAATAAACAAATACATAGATCCAACAGATGTATGGAAAGATTCATCGATTATAGATTATAAATTTAGACAAATGGCATCTAGTATGTTAGGTGGTGTGACATATGATCCTGCGGAAGAGAAGTTAAAACTAATAACTAAACTATTCAACAAATTATGACATACACAATATCAATAATTAACCATTATAGTTACCCATTGGATGCACAAAAGAGAATTGACGCCTATGAAGAACACTTACTATGCTATGGTTATTCTGCTTATGTGAAAAAATACCCCACGTTACCATTTGATGAATATATTAATGATGTTATAGTTAATATAGGAGCTAATATTGATATTATTGCTCCACAATATTCCTATAATACTAACACTTTTACACCTACTAAAGGTACTAAAATTGACAATAAGACAGCACCACCTTTATTATTTTCCTGGTGGAATAATAAATTAAAGGAGACAGGTACAATAATCACTGGTGACTACCATGTGCACATATCTTTTTCTAGTGAGAGTAATAATGTTACAGCGGTAAAACTTAAAAAATTATGTGACACATTCTTAATTGAAAATTCTAGTCGTGATGATGTTAATTCTGGTACATACTATGGAACCACAAAACCAGAAAGACTTAACTACGAAGGTTTAATAGATAAGATAGCTGATTTATATCCCACTGTGGGGGTGTGGAAGTTTAATGGTAGAATAGCTGATGATTTTATGGACAAAGTAGAGAAACAAATAAAGTCATCTCCAAACTACAAATCAATACTTATAACTAAACTATTCAACAAGTTATGATACCTAAAATTGTACATTACACGTATAAGACACATATTTTTCCTCGTTGTGTTAATGAAACAATAAGCCACAACAAACGAATAAACAGTGATTATGAATTTAGATTTTATGATGATAACGCATGTGATAAGTTTATAAAAGATAACTTCGATGAACGAACATATAAAGCATATAACTCCATTAATTGCACTTACGGAGCAATGAAAGCAGACGTGTTTAGATATTGTGTATTGCAAAAGATCGGTGGTGTTTATATAGACGCTAAATCAGTTACAAACAAATCATTTAGTGAAATCATTAAACCGGAAGATACCGGTATATTGGATATATTGCGTATAGATTGGCCGGAGGAAATTTATAGAAAACAATTAGGAGGTTCGTACGAACAGTGGTTATTAATGTTTGCACCAAATCATCCATATATTAAAGCTATATTGGATCAATGTATTAATGATATTGATAGAAGGTACATACCTACTATACCTGGTTATAATTTAAATCAAAAACAAAAGGTGTTACTTTTAACTGGTCCAGATGCATTTACAAGGGCTATAAGAAACTATCTTAAAGCTAATAACAATAAACAAGAACACAGACATATAGATTACTCTAAGTTTTTCTTAATTCGTAGACCTGGTTGTAACTACAAGAAAATGTACAGTATAAATGATAGTAAACACTATTCAGAATCAACAGACCCTATCTACAAATAATTATAGAGGTGGGTCTTTTATTAACAAATTAGTGTAATACCTTCAACCCTCAACAGCGTCTCATCACTAAATTATTCAACAAGTTATGATTCACCGTGTAATATAGCTTTTGGCGCAGTATTGAGTAAAACATTCATAAGTGCACCTTCGCTACCTTCTTGTGCATTAAAGAACCTATTTAAGTTTACTAAGATAGACTGGTATATGAGTTCTGGTAATTTTGGTTTAAGATCCAAAGCAAGCTGATGTGCTTTTTGTTTACTTGCCACATATTCAGGGGTAGTTTTGTAGCTAGGGTCATCTCTTAATTTGGGTGCATTTAACTTAACCAAGTTATAGAGATCAATTAAAGGTTGTGAAGCAGGGTTAGCACTTAATTGCTGCATAACATTTTTACCTGATCTATGTGTTTTAATTGCTTTAGTTACATCACCTGTTTTAGATATTTGATTAAGTGTATTGTTATAGAATCGAACCAAAGATATAATTGGTGATATGGTAAGATAGTTCATACTACCCATATTTTCTGCTTCAGTTTTTCTATGAGATACAGTAGCAAAGTATCTATCAGTAGCATTTTTTAATTTTGCTCTATCATCAGCAATATCTAAAAGCACATACATTAATTTATCCAATATAGGTATTTCATTAGTTTTAATAAACTCAGCAGATTTTTCCATTGTTGCTGTAATAGCTTCAATTTCATCATTAACCTTTTCCAACATAGCAATTAATCTATCTTCTGATTTTGGTTTAGCTGTACGTAAGGTTTTCTCTAAAGAAGCTTTACGCTGTAAAAGATCATTTAATCTAGGTATACTATTTTTTACTACATTCCATTCTTCAATATGAGGAGTTACTATTTCAACAAATTGATCCTTTGCTCCTTTATTATCTATTAATTTTTTAAATGCATCGCCAATAATAGTAAAGGTAGCCTTCACTGCTGCAGGTGTTGGTGTAGAAGGGTGTTTAATATCATCTTCAGGATCTCTATTATAGAAACCAATATCAGCTATAGTGCTCTGTCTTGGCATACCTCTTACGTTTTCACCTTCTCTTGCTGAATGTGAACCTAAAAGATACCCTGAACGTTCAGCTTCCAATACTAACTCATTAAACAACATATGCAATTATTTATCTTGATTGCATTAATTTATATGATAAATTATATTATGTATAATAAAGTATTAATTTGCGGATTGCCAGGTAGTGGTAAAACGACATACGCAAATTTTTTAATTAATGAATACAAAAAGAACAATGTACCATATTTATGGCTCAATGGTGATAGAGTAAGAGAAGAGAGTAATGATTGGGATTTTTCAATGGAAGGTAGGTTAAGACAAACAGTACGTATGTGTAACTTAGCCAATGGTGTTAAAGATAAGGATGTAATAATTGACTATATATGCCCACTGGAAGAATATAGATATTTAATTTCTCCTTCATATTTAGTTTATTTAGATACTGGTACTAATACCAAACATGAAAACACTAAAAAGATATTTGAAGTACCTAATAAACCGGATATAATAATTACTGATAAAGATGCTATTGAATTATCTGCAAATAATTTATTCAAATATTTAATTAATCTTCATTAAAGATGTAGTGAATGCTTCTTTCAAGGTAATGTATTTCTTCACTATTTTTACAATCAAATGTGGATAAAATGTTTTGATAATATTCTCTACTATTTCTCAATATTTTCTCCTTCGATACTACAAATATCATACCATGGTACCACAACATAGTTTCAGGGTCTGGTTTTGGTTTTTGTATATAAGTATCCCAATAGTCTCCAAAAGTTAATTTTGCTGGTTTAAGTTCACCTGATTCAAACTCTTTCAACCATTTATTATGGTGAATTAATCTATCCCAACCATGAAAGGGTAAGTGTATTGAACCACACCAATTACCTCTTCTTTCACAAACACCATAAAACTCTTTATTTTTAAATTTATCTATATGAAATTCAGGATCATGGAAGTAAGGATCACATTGACTAAACAATACGTAATCCGGTAAATTATCATAAAATGTAGATATATAATGTGGTATTGTGTAAGCATCTTTACCGTAATTAGGTACCCTTATTACATTATCAGTAATAGTAAAAGTGTTAGTTAAACTATCTCTTTTATCATAGAAGATAGTATTATCTGGTAAAGGGTTAATAGGGGTGACTTGATTATATAATGTAACAACTAACTGTAAGTTATCTTTCACTCTATAATATTATAGGTAGTGATTTTTAGATAATCAAGCATAAAATATATAAATATGATTCAAGAATTACAATCAAAATTTAAATCAATGACAGAATTCAGCCCTGAATATGTTGAAAAGTTTATTTGTAATCTTGGATTAAGTGATCAAATAGATTTTTTACCTGAACAATACAACCAATATTTTAAAGATAGTGGTTATAGACTTTATTGTTCACCTTCTGTATTAGCTCATATTTTAATAAGACTAAGACCATTTATTAATGTTTCTAATTTTAATTTTTATACTAATATAGAACCAATCGAGTATGATATTTATTTCAATCAATTATTTGAAGCATTTTTTAGTAATAGTAGTATTAAAGATGTAGAGTGTGTTATCACTGATGAAATTTCACAATGTGATATAGCATATGTAAGTGAAAATGTATCTATAAGTTGTATTGAATCTATTATACAAAACACCAAGAATGTTATTATAATTGAAAATTTGTATGATTTTAACAAATTGGAACATCTTCAATTATATAAAAATGACTGTATTATTAGTTATTATGTAGAAGAAAATGCAAATAACCCTAAATCTTCTGTAGCAATTTTATTCAAGAGTTTAGCAATGTTTGAATAAGTAATCATATGAAACGGTTTTACGGTTTAATTAAAGAGTATGAAGGTGGTAGTTATGATCAAACACAAGATGGTCCTAACGCAAACAAAGCAGGCTTACCTGGAAGTGGTGGCATTACTCCAGCTCCTTATAGGAGTTTTCAAGCAGATGAAGAAGAACTCAACACCCCAAATGCTAAGACTAAAGGTGATTTGAAGAGGCTTTTAGATGGTTTAAGAGATAAAAAAGAGTTAGACAAAAGCGGGGTTTTAAAGGTGTGTACTTCTTTAGAACAGATAATTGCAAAAATATAGTTGTAAAAACAAACACTAGTAAGTATAATTAATAGTGTATGAAGAATACATTTATTAAAATAATCGCAATTGGCGCAGCCCTAGTTTCTTTTAACTTGGCTGCTGAAAACAGTTCCAGCATTGGTACCAGTGTTGGATATAATAATAATTACACTGTTAATGGTGTAGTTCGTGCAAAGCCGGCTCCGTTCTTTACCTTCGATGCTAGCAAGTCATTGAAGTATGCTGATTTGTACATTGGAGGTATTTTGCTTCCTAATAACAACCTCGATCAGTCTCATTGGACTGCTGGTGCTGGTAACAAGTTTAATCTTTTTGGAGATTTTAATCTTCGTACTGATGCTACTGTTACTCGTCATCAATCCGGTAATGCTGGTATTCCTAACTCCACTGAAGTAGGTTTGAGGGTTGCTCTT
>Ga0114978_10001917_pt1 | contig 17401 bp, 15 predicted proteins | sample S_140212_EF_Meta_FD_87027 | JGI IMG/M metagenome (GOLD analysis project Ga0114978, IMG submission 87027) | Freshwater microbial communities from Lake Simoncouche, Canada to study carbon cycling - S_140212_EF_MetaG | ecosystem: Environmental > Aquatic > Freshwater > Lake | place: Lake... | reverse complement strand
TAGTCGATGTTGCACAGCCCCTCCCACAGCATCACGTGCAACATCGCGTTGTAGAGCGCGATATCGGTACCGGGCAGGATGGGCAGGAAGAGATCGGCGGCGGCCGCGGTGTCGGTGCGCCGCGGATCGACCACGATGATTTTCAGCGCCGGGTTGCGCGCCTTCGCATCGACGATGCGGCGATACAGGATCGGATGCGCATAGGCCGTATTGGAGCCGGCAATAAATATGCACTCCGCCGTGTCGATATCTTCGTAACAGGCAGGCGGCGCATCGGCGCCCAGCGTCGCCTTGTAGCCGGCGACCGCCGACGACATGCACAGCCGCGAATTGGTATCGACGTTGTTGGTGCCGACCAGCCCTTTGGCGAGCTTGTTAAAGACGTAATAGTCTTCGGTCAGCAACTGGCCCGAGATATAGAACGCTACGCTGTCGGGGCCGTGCTCGCGGATGACCGCGGCAAATTTGTCGGCGGCGTGATCGAGCGCGGCGTCCCAGCTCACGCGCTCGCGCGCGGCGGTGCGGGAACTGCGCAATTCCGGATACAGTGCGCGTGCCGCGGACCCGGCCGTCAGATGCAATGTCGTGCCCTTGGTACACAGGCGGCCGGAATTCGCCGGATGCGCGTCATCGCCGCGTACGCCAGTGATGCGTTCGCCGTCGGTTTCGATCACGACCCCGCAGCCGACACCGCAGTAGCAACAGGTGGATTTGAACGCTGGCATGGCAACAACTTAGCAACCGACGTGCCAGTGACATACATTATTTAAATCATGGTGATAAAACCGCAATCCCTTTGTAATGCTGAAATTACGCAAGCTGGCAGTGCATACAGGACGCCGGTCGCATCATGTTGGTGCGCGCTGTATTCAGGGAAATCATGGCTTAGCAATGCGTTCTGCGGTGGCGACTCACCACGCCAGTCCGCGTCTATGAAAAAGCCCGCGGGAAATGTAATTTGCCGGGGGCCAGGATCCGCCAATTGTCTTCAGGGAGGAAAAGCAAAGGCGGGATCGTTACCGATTATCCACGCCGGGCTGCTACTTTCCGCACGCTATTGAACATAACGGCGGATATTTCATGCCGCCTCGTTGCGCGCGCATTGCAAAACCAGGACTTCAAGCCCCTTCGGCCCGGCCTGCACCGCGAGCGCCAGATCGGACGGCTCCACGTACAGGACGGACCACGCCGGATAACTCTCCGCCTCGTGCTCGAGGCTGCCGTTCAGCACCAGGTAGAACTGGCCACCGCTGGTTTGCGGGTTGGGCCCGGCGGTGCGCATGTCCGGTCCGAGGCGCATCATCCACGCGCCCAGCCCGTCCTCATGCGTTTCTTTGGTGAGCGGCTCCAGCGCCACGCCATCGCGGCTGAGCAGCACCGGCTCCGTGCTTAACGTGATTTGCTCGTTGAAGTGCCGCTTCTTGCCCGGTTTCATCTTTTCGCGATAGCCCGGCTCATGCAGGTAAACCGGACCGGAGTCGGTTTTTGGGCGCAATGCAAAATAGGACAATCCCTGCGCGCCCGCACTGACCGGGCCATAGCCGGTGTGATGATCAACGTAGTGCACGGTCACCGGATTGGCCGCCTGGTTGCGCACGAGACTGCCGCTGCCGGCGACGAAGATCTGGAACTGGTCGACCGCGTGGTAGTGCGGCAGTATGGTCTCTCCCGGCCGCATCTCAACGAGAAACACCTGCGGACGGGGCACGATTTCCCCGTATTTCACTTCGCCGATAAAATCCGTGCGCCAGCGCCATTGCTCCGGCTCGGTCTTGGAGCGGGTGATGATCCGCCGCGGCAATGCCTCTACGCTGCTGACTGCCTGCACCATACGCCGCTCCCTGGAGTAACTGCGATCCGCCGGTTCAGTCGAGCTTGCCAAGTACCGGCACGAGCTTGGCCCATTTCTGGATTTCGTTTCTCATCAGCTCCGCGAATTCCTGCGGCGTACCGCCCACTGCTTCAGAACCTTCGACTGCGAATTTTTCCCTGATCTCGGCGGTCTTCACGATCTTGACGACTTCGCGGTGGAGAGTGGCGACGACATCGGGCGGCGTCTGCGCCGGCACCAGCACGCCGTACCACGAGCCGGTTTCGTAACCAGGCACTCCGGACTCGGCAACGGTGGGCACTTTCGGGAGGGCGGGCATGCGCCGGGTGCCCGTAACCGCCAGCAAGTGCAGGCGGCCGCTGCTGACCAGCGAAGCGGCGGAAATCAGGTTGTTGAACATGATCTGCACGTGTCCACCCACCAGATCCATCAGGCCGGGAACGCCACCTTTATAGGGAACATGCACGACATTGATGTTGGCCATGGATGCGAACAGCGCTCCCGCAAGATGGGTGCCCGAGCCGCTGCCTGCCGATGCATAGTACAGCTCGCCCGGCCGGCGCTTCGCAAGCGCGAGCAATTCCTTCACCGAGGCTGCCGGCACGCTCGGATGGACCAGCAGCAGCAGTGGCGCCGCCGTGACCTGCGTGACCGGCAGGAAGTCCTTGATCGGGTCGTAGCGCAGGTTCTTCACCAGCGCCGCGTTGATGGTGTGGCTGTTGGTCACCATCAGGATGGTATAGCCGTCGGCGGGCGCCTTGGCCGTCAACTCGGAACCTATCATCGTGCCGGCGCCGGCGCGGTTGTCTGCAACCACCGGCTGCCCTACCGCGTCGCTGAGTCTTTGCGCGACGGCGCGTCCCACGGTATCCACGCCGCCGCCGGGCGGCGCCGGGATGATCATGCGTATCGATTTGCTCGGATAGGGCTGCGCACTCGCCACTCCGGGGCATGCACCCAACGCGACAACCAACAACACTCTGCTGAAGTTACTCACTGCTTCCTCCATTGCTCCATGAATGATGCCGTACTGACGACGGCTCTCTTCCCTGTTTAATCAGTTCAGGCTTCGCGCAACTGCTCCGCAGCCGGCAGCATGCCGCCCGAGCCGGGCGTCACCAGGCGCAGCACGTCGCCTTTGTTTAGCGCAAGCGGCGTCTTGTCGGGCACTTCCTTGCCGTTCAGGTAGATGCCTCCGGTGGCGCCGTCTGCCCCGCCCAGCAGGCCTTTCGGCGGCACGCCTAGTTTGCCGTGCGAAGCGCGCACCGTCAGCGGCAACTCGCCGGTCGATTCGAATTCGAATTCCTGGCCGCCGCCGCCGCGCCATTTGCCCGCGCCGCCCGAATCGCGCCTGATGCGCTTGAAATGCACGAGCACGGGAATCGACGCTTCGAGCACTTCGACAGGCAAATTGGAGGAGTTAGCGGGAAAGCTCACGCAATTGAGGCCGTCTTTCCGCGCGCGCGCGCCCATACCGCCCATCACGAACATCGATTCCGAAAACGACCGGTGCGCGGCGTTGCGGCCGGAAAACATCACCGCGAACTTGTTGCCCGACTCGGCGATGATGCGGTCGGTCAGCACGCCCTGCAGCGCCTCGATGATCGCGTCCGGAACAAAATGGCCGCTGCTCGACTTCAAGCGCACTGGCGCCGGAAAGCGCGGGTTCAGAAAACATCCTTCCGGCGCGGTGACCTGTATCGGCGAAAACGTTCCTTCGTTGTTCGGCAGGCGCGGGCACAGCAGGCTCTTGATGATGTAAGCGCTCCAGACATGCGTGTAGACCAGGGTGCAATTCACGCCGACGTTGCGCTGCGGCGAGCTGCCGGTTAAATCGATCGCCAGCCTGCCCCTGGCCGAAGTCACCTTGACCTTGATCTCGAGCGGCGTACCGGTGCCTTCGATGGCGGTTTCGCCGTGATAGACGCCGTTTGGTATGTGCGCGCGTATCGCGGCACTCATGGTTTTGCGCGACTGCTCGACGATTGCCGCGCCCAGGCGGCGCAGATCGGGCATCCCGTTCTCCAGCAGAAAATCGGTGAGCTTTCTCTGCATCACCGCGCAGCCGGAAATCAGCGCCCGCACGTCGCTCGAAATCTGGTCGGGAACGCGCACGTTGGCGCGCAGGATGTCAAAGAACGTCGCGTTTTCGGCGCCGCGATTCATGATTTTGATGGGCGGAATGATCAGGCCCTCTTCGTACACTTCGCGCGGCGGCCCCGACAGGCAGCCGCCGATGTCCGTCATGTGTGCCATGCACTCGGCAAAGCCGATGAGACGCCCGCGGTGAAACAGCGGCGCCACCACCGCGACATCATTGAGGTGGCCCATGATCCACCACGGGTTGTTGGTGATCAGCATGTCGCCGGGCGCCAGCGTGTGAGCCGGGAATTGTTTCAGCAGTTCACGCGCGGCGATCGAGTTGGTGCCTATTTTGGATGCGACGCCGGCGTCCGATATAAGCAACGCGCCTTCAGGATCAAGCAGCAAGGCGCCGAAGTCACGCGCTTCGACGACGATTTTCGACATCGACGTGCGCAAGATCGCGTACGAGGCCTCGTCGACCACCGTCACGAGCCCGCTCCACAGCACTTCGAGATCGATGGCGTCGAAGTGCGGACGCTTGCTGCCGGTTTTGGTTTTTCGTGTCATGGCTTAATCGCTCTTTTCACTTATGCTTTACCGGCACGCCGCATGGTACGGGTGACCATGATGTCGCCGTCGCCGTCGACGCGGATCGAGGCGGCCTGCCCGACGAAAACCGTCGACTCGATTTCCTCTATGATCGCCGGCCCTTTGAACGTGCAGTTCAGCGGCAGCGCATGCCGGTCATACACCGGGCAATCGGCGAACGCCGAACGCTCGGGAATATAAGCGCGACGCTTGCCTTTCACCGCGTCCTGCAGTCTGCGGCGGCCACGCCCCGGCTTCAGCTCAAGCTGGGGTTGCCGCGCGGTCACGCGCACGTGCCAGCGCACGAACTCGACCGGCGACTCCTCGGTCAGCGCGTGATACCTCTCTTTGTACGATGCTGCAAAAAGCTTTGTGACCGCCGCAAAATGTCGCGCCGAGAGCGCGCCCGGCGGCAGCGGCACGTTGAGCTCGAAACTCTGCCCCGCATAGCGCATCGCTACCATGCGCTCGACTTCGATGTCCGTGCCCGCGACGCCCACCGTTTTGACCAGCGCAAGTCCTTCTCTTTGCATCTCTTCCAGCATGCGCCCGACTTTGACCGCGTCGAGCTCGCCGCCGGCGATGATCTTGCCGCGCACGACTTCGAACGACGGCTCGGCGACGAGAAAACCCAGTGCCGACATCACGCCTGCCTGCCGCGGATAGAGAATCTTCTGTATGCCCAGCGCGACCGCCACGCCGTAGGCGTGCACCGGCCCGGCACCGCCGTAGGCAAACAACGCGTAGCGTCGCGCGTCCTTGCCCTGCTCCAGGCAATGTACTTTTGCCGCGCGCGCCATGGTGTCGTTGACGATGCGATGTATGCCCCAGGCTGCGCGCTGCAGCGTCATGCTGAGCGGTTTGCCGATATGTTGCGAGATGGCTGCCTGGGCGCGCGCCTTGTCGAGCCGCATTTTCCCGCCGAGGAAAAAATCCTCCGCGAGGTAGCCAAGGCAGAGGTCTGCATCCGTGACGGTGGGAAGCTCGCCGCCGAGTCCGTAGCATGCCGGGCCGGGTGCCGCGTTCGCGCTCTGCGGGCCGACCTGCAAAAGACCCAGTTCATTCACGCGGGCGATGCTGCCGCCACCCGCGCCGATCTCGATCATTTCTATGACCGGCACCTGCAGCGGCAGCCCGCTGCCCCTGGCAAAGCGGTAGGCGCGACCGAATTCGAAGGTGGTGGATTTTTCCGGCGCGCCATCTTCTATCACGCAGATTTTCGCGGTCGTGCCGCCCATGTCGTACGCGATGAGGTCGTCGACTTTCTTGCGCTTGCCGAAATATGCCGCCGCGATTGCGCCGCCGGCCGGCCCCGACTCGGTCAGCCTGACCGGAAATTTTCCGGCCGTGCTGCAGCTGGCAATGCCGCCATCGCTGGTGATGATCGCGAGTTCGCTCTTGAAACCGCACGAGCGCAGCGCCGCGTTCAGCCGGTCGAGATAGCCGCGCACGATGGGCTGCACGTAGGCGTTGGCGGCAGTGGTGCTGGCACGCTCGTATTCGCGCACGTCGGACACGACTTCCGACGACAGCGAAATCGCCAGAGCGGGAAGCCGTTTGGCGAGAATGCGCGCGACCTCCTGCTCGTGAGCGGCATTGGCGTAGGAATGCAAAAAACAAATGGCCACACTGCTTACCTTCAGCGCTGCCAGGCGCTGCGCGATGGCTTCCACTTCGTCCGCGTCTACGCCTTGGAGCACGCGCCCCTTGAAGTCGAGTCGCTCGCTCACCTCGAACACGCGGTCGCGCGCGATCAGCGGGCGCGGCAGGTCGATATCGATATCGTAAATGTCGTAGCGGCTCTCACGCGCAAGCTCCAGCACGTCGGCGAACCCGCTGGTGACGAGCAGCGCCGCCGGAACGCCCCGGCGCTCGATCAGCGAATTGGTGACGAGCGTCGTGCCATGCACGACGCTTTCCAGCAACGCACCGTCGATCCCGTGTTCCGCCAGTATTTTTGCGACACCCGCCATCACGCCGCGCGTCAGATCCTCATAGTCGGTCAAGATCTTGCCCGAGCGAAATTCGCCGGAACGCCGGTCAAACAGCGCGAGGTCGGTGAAAGTGCCGCCGATGTCGACGCCGAGCGCGATTCCGGCATGCGCGGAGCGCGATGTTTTCGTTTTTCTCAATTGCTTTCCCATAAAATACCCGCGGGCCGGCATGGCCGCGGGATTGCGGACAAACGCGCTCAGATGGGAATGTCGACGTCGAGCATGGGCGCATGCTGCTGTGCCCCGTAGACGTCCGTATCCCCCACGTCGCCCGATGAAATCCTGCGCGGCACCGTGCCCTTGAAAGCGAGAGCCGGCGGGTAGGCCGTGAACGTTACTTCGTCAACGCGGCAGTTGTACTGGCGCGCGAACAGCTCGGCGCAGAACACCTTGGTCGCCGCGACCTTGTCGAACAGCTCGCGGCTCTCGAACATCACGTCTATGGTGAGTTCATAGGGGCCGGCGTTTTTGCTCTTGCAAACCTTGGCGATGTCTCTCAGCTTGGCCATGATCAGTGCACCTTTTCGTATTCGATCGGAAACATCCCGTAGGGATCCTCGGTCTCCAGCACGTGAAAGACCGAGAACTTGTAGGTCTCGCCCATGCCGATATCGGACGGCGAAAACGGAAACGCCATGTTGCCGCTCTTGCACAGGCGGCCGACGAAATCGATTTTCGGCAGCACCACGCGCGCGATGGCGAGCACGGCGTTCGCATCTTCCTGGTTCGTCGCCACGACCTCGACCAGAATGCCGAGCTCGTGCGAAGAAATCTGCTTGACCGGCTCGGCCGCGCCCATCACGCCGTCCTTGCCGTAGACGTGAAGCATCAGCTGATATTTTTCGGGAGAGACTCCGAACGCCGCTGCGCGCATCTGCACGTCGTCCCGGAACGTCGCGAGATAACTGTCGATCTGCGAAATCAGGATCGGGTCGCGAGTGCCGCAGATGGTGATGGCGCGGTAGCCGACGAGTTCCGCGCCTTCGAGCTTGATGCTGTAGGGCTGCTTGCGCCAGACCATGCGGCTCACGCGGGTCGCGCGATCGGTCACCGCGGTGAATTCGCAGTCCGTGGCATCGAGTATGCCGCCCGGCTCTTCGTGCACCAGCGCGCTCGCGTTCTCGTGCAGGCCGTGAGTGGCGACCGAGAATGGCGTGCAGCGGCGCGCCGGGTTGGACGGCTCGAGTTCGATGTGGTCGGACCGCACTATGGTCATCAGGCAGTCATGACCTTTTGGTATTGCGGTGGCGGTGCCGCACTCGAGCATTTTTCCGGCATACCACGACGGTGCAGCAGGCATCCCCGCGTGCATGGCGCAGCCGGCCCACGATGCCGCATCGCTGGCCCGCCCCGCGAGCACGACTTCCGCGCCGTCGTCGAGCGCTCGCATGAAAGGCTCGGCGCCCATCATGCCGACAATGCGCGCGGCGCGTTCGACGGTCGGCGAATCGAGCACCGGCACGTTTTTCAGGGCGCGTATGCGGCCTTCCTTCACCCATCCGCCGACTTTGCTTTTTTCCTGGTCGGCATGGATCAGCGCCATCTTGAAGTTGAGGCCGTCTTCGCGCGCGATTTCGCGCGCGAGCTTGGCGACCTGCTGCAAGTGCGGCTCGCCGCCGGCGCCGCCGCAACTGCCGATCACCAGCGGGACTTTTTTCTGGCGCGCCGCATTCAGCATCAGCCGCAGGTCGCGCCGCATCGCCTTGTCCGAGTTCAGGCATTTGCCCGAACCGAGATAGAAAGGCCCCGGGTCGGTGCTGCCGCCGTCGACGCCTATCACGTCGGGGTTTCTCTCCAGCGCGGCCTTGAGCGAGCTTTCCGGGAATCCATACCCCAGCAGGCCGCTCGTCGACAACAGCCTGAATTCCTTGTTATTCGCCATGTCAGTTCCTCTCCGTAAATTCGATTCTATGCGCGGGCATAACCACTCAATCGACCTTGATGTCCGCGCTTTTGATGACTTTAGTCCATCTGTCCTTTTCGCGCCCGACGAACGCCGCAAGCTCATCGCGCGACGTCAGGTAAGGCTCCACGCCCAGTGCGGTGAACCGCTCGCGCATTTCGGTCGAGCCCAGTGCCTGGTTTACGCCGTCCTGCAAGCGGGACGCGATGCCCGCGTCAACGGCGGCCGGCACCAGTATCGCCCACCAGCCCGTGGTCTCAAACCCCGGCACGCCGGCTTCGCTCATGGTCGGCACGCCGGGCAGCAGGGACGAACGTTTTGAATGCGTGACCGCGATGCCTCTCACGCGCTGCGCCTTGATCTGCGGCACGCACGTCGTGATGCTGTCGAACAGCATCTGGACCTCGCCGCTGATCAGCGCCGTCATCGCCGGCCCTGCCCCTTTGTACGGCACGTGCAGGATGTTGATTCCCGCCATCATCTTGAAGAGTTCCAGCCCGAGGTGGCCGGTGGTTCCGCTGCTGGCCGACGCGCTGTTCAGCTCTCCCGGACGCGCCTTCGCCAGCGCAATCAGTTCGCGCACATTGCGCGCGGGCAGCGTGGGGTGCACGAGCAGCACTTGCGAAGATATGGCGACAATGTTGAGCGGCCGCAGTTCGCGGACCGGATCGTAAGTCATCTTCGGGAACAGCAATGGATTGATCGTCTGCGTCGCCACCGTGCCCATCAGTATGGTGTAGCCGTCGGGCGCCGCGCGCGCGACCATCTCCGACCCGATGTTGCCGCTGGCGCCCGGACGGTTGTCGATGATGACCGGCTGCCCGAGGAGTTCGGTCAGCTTCACGCTCAGCGCACGGGCCATTACATCGGTGCTGCCGCCCGCCGGGAACGGCACGACCATGCGGATGGGACGCGCCGGATACGCCTGCGCCCACGCCGGGACTGCCGCGCATAAACCCGCGCACAGCGCAAAACCCCAGGACCAGAATCTCATCGGTAACAGGCTGACCATGAATGCTGAAAGTGAAAGACGCGCGTCGCGAAACCTGCCGGGCGTACGCCTCCGGACGCGTCATCTCTGAATGTTGTTTGCGTCATTATCCGGCTCCACACATATACAATCAAAGACTATGATTGAATACAAGCATGTTATTTACGTATACTAGAAAAAATGAAACTGCAGCAATTGAGGTTTCTTTGCGAAATCGTCGACCGCGAACTCAGCATCTCGAACGCGGCGGCCGCGCTGCATACTTCGCAGCCCAGCGTCAGCCGCCAAATCCAGGCCCTCGAAAAAGAGCTGGGGGTCGCCGTATTCGCGCGCAGCCGCAAGCGCATCCTCGGGCTGACGAAACCCGGCATTGAAGTCCTGCAGATCGCGCGCCGCATGGTGCGCGACGCTGAAAACCTCAGCCAGGTCGGCAATGAGTTCACCGCGAAAGATTCAGGCGACCTGGTGATTACCACCTCGCACACCCACGCGCGCTACGTATTGCCCAGCGTCATCAAGAAATTCGCCGCCGAGTACCCGAAGGTGCGCGTCATCCTGCGCCAGGGCAATCCGACGCAGATTGCCGAGTGGGCGAGCTCGGGCGACGCCGACCTGTCGATTTCCTCGGAACCGATCCGCCCTATTCCGAACCTCGTACTGCTGCCCTGCTACGACCACCCGAAAGTCGTGCTCACGCCGCTGAAGCACCCGCTACTGGGCAAGCGCGCGCTCACCATCGAAGAACTGGCGCGCTACCCGTTGATTACCTACGACTCCGAATTCGCCACCCACTCGCAGGTCATGCGCGCTTTCGAGAGCAGGCAATTGAAGCCCAACATCATCCTCAGCGCCACCGACGTGGACGTGATGAAAACATATGTAAAACACGGCATGGGCGTAGCCATCGTCGCCTCGCTCGCTTACGACGCGAAGGAAGACCGCGCGCTGCGTTCCATCGATGCCCGCCACCTGTTCGAGTCGAACAAGATTTATGTCGGCATCCGCAGACACAGCTATCTAAGGGGCTACGTGTTCCGCTTCATCCGGCTGTTTTCGCCGAAACTGACGCGGGAAATTGTGGAGCGCGCGGTATTTGCAAGCCAGCCGCGCGAATAATCGCGGGCAGGCGATTGCGCTAAGTCAGCGGCGCGCTCGCGGCATTTGAAGCAGTGCGGGCAAAGGTTTCGTACAAACCCCAATCCAGCGGATGCGGTTCGAGCGTTTCCGGGTTCCACATGCGGCGCGGCAGTTCGAGTATGTCGCCGCCATAGACGTGCAGGCCGATGGCGGGTTCATTGCCCAGGCATTCGGCGACGTGCACGGTGTCAGCCATCATCGGCAGTATCGATCCGCGCTCCAGCGTCGCTTCGCCCGCTTTTCTCAAACCGCCCGGAGCAGAGCGGTACAGCGTGTTTTTTTCGCTGCCGGACATGAGCAGTATGGTCGCCCACGTGCCGTGATCGTGCGGCGGCGTGCGGCGTCCGTTGGGAAAACTGACTTTCAGCAAAGTGAGTTCCGGCGACCGGTAAAAGACCTGCTTCGGATTGCCGCCGATACCCGACACATAGCTCAGCGCCTGCGCCAGAGCATCGATGTCCTTGCGCAGGCCTTCCATGGCCTCGCGCACCGCGACCATCGGGTTGCTGCTTGAGTTCGCCTTCGCGAGTAATGCGACCAGTTCGTGGACTTTCATTGCCGTAACCTCCCGGGAGTCATGCAATAGTGATTTTACTCGGCCTTGGCGCCGGCTTGAGGAGGCAGGAGTTTCGCTACCGGGCGTAGCACCATTACTGCTTCAACATCAATTTCACCAGCGCATCGGCGCGCGGCTGGCGGTCGAGCGTGCGGCAGGTCTCGATGACAGCTTCATACTGGGGAATGGGAATCGGCAGGCCGGGATCGATACCGCGGATGCGGCGCGCTTCTTCCTCGAAATCCCAGATGAATTCGCGGCCAGTCCCCTGCAGCGTGTGGCTTTTGCCGTCCTTGGTGAAAATCGTGATGCGCGGGCCAAACAGCGTCATCGTCGGCGACGGGATGATCGTCACGCGGTTCGTCAGTTCCATTACTTGCGGCGGATCGTCGGCGCGCGAACTCTGCGGCGCCCAGTCGCCCAACATCGGGAAGCCGCGCGTGATGGCAGCGTAGGCGAGATGGTACGCAGTGCTGCCGGGTTGGCGGTTGGTATCTTCGCGGCGCACCGCAAATGCCGGACTCGGATACTGCGTCTCCAGCCAGTTCACCACGGCTTCTATGCGATCGATGTTTTCCGGCCGGATATCGTTGTCCTTGCAGAGCTTTGCCGTCACATCGACGTGCGCGATGTTGTAGCCCGAAATCGAATAGATGCGGTAGAGCGTTTCGAGAAATATCCAGTCCTTGCCGAGGTTGGCGGTGATTTTTGCGAGGCTCGCGTGCGTGTCGCCGGTAAAGCTGTACGTCAGCTTGCCCTGGTTGTTGCCGACATACGCGTGATAGAAACCGGCGTCACCTTCGAGCACCGTCTCGCCGCCCACATGCCCCTGGCGCGCGAGCGCCACGGCCAGCATGGAGTTACGCACTGCAGCGCCTTCGCGCAATGCCTTGCCGCCACTGCGCGCGCCTTCGACGTTGCCGCTCGCGAGGCTCGCGCACAGCGCAATGGTGCTGTTCATCTGGTCTTCGTCGAGCTTGAATATTTTTGCGGCAGCGATGGCGCCGCCGAATATGCCGAATATCGGGCTCGCATGAAACCCGCGCGCCGCCAGCGTCGGAATGAATTCCGCAGCAAGACGCTCCATCACCTCATATCCCGCCGCAACCGCGGTAATGAATTCCTTGCCGGAAGCGCCCGCTTCCTCGGCCGCCGCCAACGCTGCAGGCGGCACGCTGGTGCCCGGGTGCATCAACATGCGGAACGTGTCCCACTTGCCGCCCGCGAACGCCATTTCGGAATTGGCGAACGCGGCGCCGCCCTTGGTGACTTTCTGGCCGCTGACCAGGATGGTCGCGCCGCGCTTCACGCCCTCTTCTTCGTCGGTCATAAGCTTGACCGCGTCGCGGCCCGGCTTGGTCTGCGACCCTATCAATATCGATGACAGACAGTGCAGCGTGACGCCCTTCGCGCGGTCGATGACTTCCAGCGGCAGGTCTTCGTACTTGAGACCTGTGATCCAGCGCGCAAGCTGGCGACTAAGCGATGTCATTTCTTCATTCTCCTCAATCGGGGATGTTATGAATCTTCTGGTACGTATTAGAACCATCTCAAAAACACTATATCGACAAGCAACCGCCGATGAACGCCGATTAACGCCGATATGATTTCAGGCCCGTTCCAGAACCAACCTCAAGTCCCTTGAGTTTATCTGGGTTCATCGGCGTTCATCGGCGGTTCCAAATTGTTTTTGAGACCGCTACCAGTACAGTTAGCTCTGCGATACCGGTCACGCGGCTTCCGAGAATTGTCCCATCGTCGGTTGCTCGACCTTCTGATAATCCGCGCTCGACATATTCACGCTGATGGCATGGTCGCCGGCATTGAAATTGATGCGGGGTTGCGCGGACAACTGCTCGTCGCAATAAGTGGCAAAGCCGAACAGGCTGCCGAACGGCGGGATCGATCCCGGCTTGAGCGTGGTGAGTTGCTCGACTTCTTCGCGCGTGGCGAAACGCACCCCTCTCACGCCCAGCGCCTTGCGCGCCTGCTTGCTGTCGAGCCGCCGGTCGGCCGGCATCACGAACAGCACGAAAGATTCGCCAGCTTTGCAGATCAGCGCCTTGGCGCCGCTGGCGAGAGGCGCCCCACGCACGCGGGCAGCCTCTTCGCTGGTAAATACCGGCTCGTGACGCGATACGTCATAGGCCACGCCGTGACTGTCGAGCAGCCCGGTCAAGCGGTCGAAGACGGTCATACTTAAAAACTCGTGAACCGCAAAGGACGCGAAGGACGCAAAGGAACCCCAAGGTAAGACAGAAAAATTTGCGGGGACAGCTTCAAAGTGCGACATCCTAAAGATCGAACCGAACCGGCGCCCAATCGATTGAGAGTTTGCCTTCGCGTCCTTTGCGTCCTTCGCGTCCTTCGCGGTTCAAGATTGAAGATTTAACCGCGCAACTCCGGAAATACCCTCTCCTCGTCGAACACGCCGGTCTTGGTCCTCAACACGACAATGCCGCCTCTCTGGCCGAGGGTCTTGCGTAAAATCCCGGCGCGGCTGCCTTCCTCCTTGGATTTGAAAGTCCGCACGACTTTCTCGGTGTCGTCGTGCTTCAGCACCCAGCTTGCCTTGGTATCGTCAAATCGCAGTGTAAATTTCCTTTTCACTTGCCGACTCCTCCGTGGTTAATCCAGACTTTTTTATTACGCCGATACGGCTTCGGTTTCCCGCACCGCGTAGACGTCCGCTATATTGCTCAATCCCTTGAACTCGATGGCGTTGCCGCAATCGTCGCTGACCGTCATCAGCATCTGCTCGCGCACCGTGCCTTTTTGCGTAACGCTCGGCTTGTTGATCCAATGCGCTCCAAGCTGCTCCAGGCGCGACGACGCTTTCTGAAAATCCTCCAGCGTCATGACGACGCCGAAATGGCGCAGCGGAGTCGCCAGCGCGCCGCCGATTTTGCGGCCCTGGTCGCCGACCACTTCGTCGGGCGCGAGGTGCGCCACGATGTGATGGCCGAAGAAATTGAAGTCCACGCGCCCTTTCAGCTTGCGGCCTTCCGGGCACTGCAGCATCTCGCCGTAGAACTTGCGCGCACGGTCCAGATCGTTCACCGCGAACGAAAAATGAAACAGAGTACTGCTCATGCCCTATCTCCTGAAGGTGGATGAACTGCCAGACCTGCATTCATCGATACGCTGAAAAATCGACGTGCGCGGGATCCGCTGCCGGAGCCTAGCCTGAGCGGGAACCCGGTTGTTTTGCCACAGTGTAGCTTTTTTGCGGCCTCTTCACAAAATTACCGCCGGACCCGCCTGGATACACAGGGGAAAGTTCTGCAAATTGCCATACGGGAGCCATGGACCAATATCTGCGGATGGCGGCCTCTCGTTGCCGGATGATGCGCAAATTTCGCGCCGCGCGGGCACCCTTTTTGTGCGCGCGCACCATCGTGGCGCGGACATTGAATCGCGATTTTCCGCGTGCCATACTGTCCCCAGCCGTCGATATCTTCAAACGCCGTCTCTGCCAGAGAAAGTGAGATAAAGATGAAACGCATTTTGCTTGCAGTGGCGGCCTGCGCAACGGCTCTGCTGGTTGCCGCGAACGCGGCGGCGCAAACACAGGATTATCCGAACCGTCCCATCCGCATCATCGTGCCGCAGGCGCCGGGATCGGGGCCGGACATCATCGCGCGCGCCATCGGGCAAAAGATTACCGAGTCCATGGGCCAGCAGGTGATCGTGGAAAACCGCGCGGGCGCGAACGGCATCATCGGCATGGAAGCCGTCGCCAAATCCAAACCCGACGGCTATACGCTGGTGCATGCCGTGCCGAGCGCGTTGACCATGAACCCTTACGTCTACAAGAAACTGCCGTACGACACGTTCAAGGATTTCGTGCCTGTCACCCAGACCGCCGACAATCCATTCGGCCTGCTGGTCAATCCGGGATTGCCGGTCAGGACGGTGAAGGAACTCGTCGCGCTGGGCCGCGCGCGTCCCAGCCAGCTCGACTACGCTTCGTTCGGCATTGGCAACCAGACCCATCTCGCTGGCGAACTGTTCGCGCTGGCCACCAATCTCAAATTGACGCACGTGCCGTACAAAGGACAAACGCCGGCGGTGACTGACCTCATCGGCGGACAGATCGCGCTGCTGTTTACACCGTTGCCGGGCGCTGCGCAGCATATCGATTCGGGCAAGCTGCGCCTGCTCGCGACTTGCGGCGAGGCGCGCGATACCATCTTCACCAACGCGCCGACCATGCGCGAGTCGGGCTTCCCGACGGTGATCATCACCGGCTGGCTGGGCTTGCTGGCACCGACCGGCACACCGAAAGAAATCGTGAACCACCTGCAAAGCGACGTGGCGAAGCATCTGCAGACCGCCGAAATGAAGGACACGTTTACACGCAACGGCACCAAGCCGGTCGGCAGCACGCCCGAGCAGTTCGAGCGCTTCATCAAATCCGAAGCGCAGAAGTGGTCGAGCGTCATCAAACGGGCGGGGCTCGAGTTTACCCAGTGAACCGGCCGTCACTCCGGCGCGGGCCGCCCGCGCCGGTGAGCTTCAGCGTCAATAACAAATTTATCGAGGAGAGCAATTCCAGTGGACACCCCGACCGCCAATCCGGCCAAGACCGATTATCTCGACACCATCTCGAAGTTCGCGTGCGAGACCCGCTACGAAGACATCCCCGCACACGTCATCGAGCACTCCAAGCGCATTCTCGCCGACACCTTCGCCGTGATCGGCTGCGGCATGCAGCAGAAGGAAATGCAGGCGCTGACGGCCAGGCAACTGCCGAAAGTCGCGTCCGGCCGCGCATCGGTCATCGGCACCGGCAAGCGCGTGAATGCATTCGACGCGGCGATGCTCAACGCCATTGCAGGCGTGTGGCTGGAACTCGACGAGGGGCATTCCTACACCAACGGGCATCCCGGAATCCACGTCATACCCGCCTCGTTCGCGCATGCGCAGGAACACGGGTTCTCCGGGAAAGACCTGCTTCTGGCGTTCGTTCTCGGTTATGAAATCTGCGGCCGCATCGGCGGCGCTTACAAGATGCGGGTCATCGTGCAGACGCACGGCACTTTTGGCGTCATCGGCGCGACGGTCGCCGTCGCCAAGCTGTGCGGGTTCAATCAAAGCCAGATGCGCCAGGCGATCAACATCGCCGCCTCCACGCCGCTGGGCGGCAACCGGCAGACCATGCTCGACGGCGCGACGATACGCAATTATTACCCGGGCCACGCCGCCTTCACCGGGCAGATGATTGCACGGCTGGTGGAATCCGGCTTCACGGGGCCTGTCGATGCGCCGAGCGTGACGTTCGGACAGATACTCGCCGATGATTTCAAGCCCGATAAGGCCGCCGCCGAGCTGGGTACCCGCTGGCTGGTCACCGAAAACTATTTCAAACTTTATCCGAGCGCGCGCTACGTGCACTGCGGCATTGATGCGTTGCTCGACGCGCTGTCCAAAGTGCCCGGCAAACGGCTGCCGCCGGAAGCGGTAGATCGCGTGGAGCTGTACGGTTACCGCATGCTGATATTCTGCGGCGAGAACCGGCCCAAAAGCATGTTCGGCACGCGCTTCTCGACGCCGTTCTCGATCGGCACGATTCTCTATCACGGCCGTTCCGACCTCGACGTTTTCGGCGAGGAGGCGTTCGCCAACCCGGCCGTGCTCGACCTCGCCGCGCGCGTGAAGATGATAGAAGCGCCCGAGATGAACAAGGACTTCCCGCGCAAGATGCCGGCGCGCATCAAGATTTTTCTCAAAGACGGCACGGTATACGAAGGCGAGTGCGAGGTGCCCAAAGGCGAACTTGAAAACCCGCATGTACCGGCGGAACTGGAACGCAAGTACTACCAACTCGCCACGCCGATCTGGGGCGAGGAACGCGCGCGCAAGGCTTATCAGAGCTGGATGACTCTTGAAACACTGGACAACGTGCGCGATTTCGCCAGCGGCGACGATTACTGAACCGGGCCGCTACGGCCCCATGCAACTGGAATTCATCTCAAAAATTGCGTGAAGAACGTTCGTGCCGAGGTATCGAAGCATGAACCATCGTTCGCCCTTCTATACATCAGGGCGAACGGATTTTTGAGATGGCTTCCGGCAGGTATTCGGAACCGGCTACAGCGGCTTGATCATCAGCTTGCGTAATTTGACGGTGCCGGCGTTGTATTGAAGCGCGATCGGGCCGTGGGTAAACGACGAGTCGTTGACGTCGACCGCTTGCGCGCCGTTCATCTTGACGGTCATGCGCGGACCTTGCGCGGTGATTTCAAACGTGTTCCACATGCCGGCCGCTTTGAACATCGGCGATGCTTTCGCCGGCGGCATCAGGGACGCGGTC
>Ga0114978_10001913_pt1 | contig 17416 bp, 34 predicted proteins | sample S_140212_EF_Meta_FD_87027 | JGI IMG/M metagenome (GOLD analysis project Ga0114978, IMG submission 87027) | Freshwater microbial communities from Lake Simoncouche, Canada to study carbon cycling - S_140212_EF_MetaG | ecosystem: Environmental > Aquatic > Freshwater > Lake | place: Lake... | reverse complement strand
AACGCAATTAACATAGAATTCTAATGGCAGATAATATTGCTATCTATAACGCAAATGTTAAACAAGGAGCAACTTTCAACCAGGTTATAACTTGGTTTGGTTCAAATGGTGTTGCAACAAATCTAACTGGGGCTACTGCCATAATGAAGGTTAAAACTTCTAAATGTGATGAGGATTGTGTTCAAGAGATTACGGAACTTACCACCGAGAATAATAGAATTACTTTAGGTGGGGCTTTAGGAACTATCACTTTACTAATCACTGCCGCTGATACCCTTACGCTTCCTGTTGGGCAATACTATTATGATTTATACATAAATTTTGGAGCTACTAGCTATTGTAAATTGAAAGGCACTTTCACTGTGGAGGGTAGTATTTCTAAATGACTATCCAAATAATAGAAGTCAGGGATAAAATTATTATCAATGAAGAGAATAATACTATCCAAATCATAGAGCAACCAAACAAGATTGTTATTAGTGATGTTGGAGTTCAAGGACCAAAAGGCGATTCTGGGACTGGCATAGCTTCTATTAATGGATTAACAAACTTAAATCAATCCATAGTAATTGGAGCTTCAGAAAATGATATTAATATTGTTTCTGCTACAAATACTCACACAATTAATATTCCAACTGCCTCTGCAACTAAACGAGGGGCTTTATCTTCTGCAAATTGGCAGACTTTTAATTCTAAACAAAACGCTTTAGGTTTTACTCCCGAAGATGTTACAAATAAAGAAAATACAACTCTTGATACCTCAACAACAAAATATCCAACAAATAATCTAGTTAAGACCAAAATTGATTTAAAAGTTGACAAAGAAGCTGGAAAAAGTTTATCTACAAACGATTACACTAATTTAGAAAAAAGCAAACTTGCTGGGATTCAAAATGGGGCAACTCAAAACCAAACAGATGCCTATTTGTTGGATAGAACTAATCACACAGGAGCACAAGCGATAAGCACTGTTAGCGGATTACAAACTGCACTAGATGATAAAGTTGATAAAATAGGAATTATTGGTGCTTCTTTAGGTTCTGTTTCAAAAACGCTTTTTATTATATATAACGCTCAAGGGCAAATTACCTTTGTTAGTGAACAAAACATTCAAATTGCACAATCCCAAGTTAACAATCTTACAACTGATTTAAGCACTAAATTAAATAATGCTTTGCTTGATGGTAAAATCTTTGTTGGAAACGCTTTAAATGTAGCTACTCCAGTTGCAATGTCTGGCGATGTAACAATTTTAAATACAGGAGTTGCTACAATTGGTAATTTGAAAGTTACCAACGCAATGCTTCAAGGAAGTATTGATAATTCTAAACTATTAAACAATTATATTACTATTAATGGTTCCCCTATTGCTCTTGGTGGCACTGTTTCGATAACAAACTACACAGCAGGAAGTGGTCTTGTTTTAGTTGGCAACCAATTTTCTGTTCCAGCTGATGGGATTACTCCTAACCAAATTGCTAAAATCAAAGCGAATAGTGCTTTGGCAAATTTAAACAATATTACTGATAATGCGATTGCTACTGATGTAGTTGATGTTGTTGGTAGTGGCGTTATAACTGTAGTAAATGGAGCAAAATCTGTTTTTGGAATTGCAGGTAATAATTTGACAATAAGTATTCCGTCAGCAACAAACAGCGTTAGTGGTTATTTATCATCTACAGATAGAACTCTATTTAATAGTAAATTTGGCGACCAAGCTAATCAATTTACTGCATTAACAGCAAAATCTACTCTTGTTGATAATGATGTTTTGGTTGTAGAAGATAGTGCGGCGGCTGCTTACACTAAGAAAAAAACATTATTGTCTGATGTGTGGACATATACATCCACTAAATCAGGAACATTCACCAACAAAACCCTTTCTGATTCAACAACATTTTTTGGCAATGTTTCAGATGTAAGTAAAAAATTAATCTTTAGTCTTGGTGGAGCGGTAACCGCTAAAACATTGACGATAGCCTCAACACATACATTAGATAGAACAATCACACTTCCAGATGCAACTGACACTTTAGTTGGTAGAGATACAACTGACACTCTTACAAATAAATCAATATCGGCATCACAAATAAATTCTGGCGTTTTATCATCTGCACAGATTCCTCAAACGCTTTCGGCTGGCACTTACACAGTTACCTCTGGTGCATTTGTTGTGCAAGGAATTCAAGCTGGAGTTACCACAACCAATCCGTTCGGATATTTTAAATACAACGCATACGGAACATTTTCACCAGGAGTTGGTAGTATTGGGATAAATGCAACAAACAGGATATACACACAATATGAATTTGTTGTTGCGTCTGACGAAAGAATTAAAAATATAATTAACAAAAGTGATTCTAAAGCTGATTTGGAGATTTTAAAACAAATTCAAATTACTGACTACCAATACAAAGATAAGCTTCGTTACGGTGATAAAATTCATAAAAAAGTAATTGCCCAACAGATTCAACCAATATTCCCACAAGCAGTTAGCACCACTACAGGGTTTTTGCCAGACATAATGAAAATAGCGAGCGTCTCTGACCACAACAGAATTAATCTTAGCAACACTAATCTAGTTGCTGGTGATTTTGTTCGTCTCGTTATGAAAAACCATAAAGAAGTAGATCTGCAAGTTGTTGCAGTAAAAGAAGTAGATGTGCAAGTTGTTGCAGTAAAAGAAAAGTATTTTGAGGTAAAGTCTTCTTTGGAGGATCAAATACAGTTTTCTTTAGAGGATCAAGAGGTATTTGTTTATGGCAAAAGAGTGGATGATTTTCATATTGTAGATTATGATAAATTAATTACGCTTGCAATTTCTACTATTCAAGAATTACATTCTAATATCCAAGAATTAGATGCTAAATTAAATAATTTTATTAACTCTAAAAATTAACAACGATATGAATTTTAATGACCTAATAACTAAATTTTATGATGAAAATTTACACAATTTTAATAACAGAGATGATTTTATTGCAAAAGGAATTGATATTTTAAATTCTATTGTGGTTGAAGATGCTAATTTTGTTATTAATGAGGCTTTTATACCTATTTTAAAAAAACATTTTTACAAAAATCAAGACGCATTTACTGGGGATATTCCCTCAGTAATGAAAAGAGACAACCTGTATTCTGTTAGATATAAAGAGAATTATGGCTCTGAATTAGAAGACAACACAATATCTCTCAACAATAGCATAACAATAGATTATTCTTTTATTTTGTTTAAATTCGTGGAAGCTGGTTTATTAGGAGATATTATTCAATATAAAGATTCGGAATTTGATTTAAAGGATAAAAAACAAGAGCTTATAGAAAAGGTTAATATTTTTTATAACACCACTGCAACTTTTATGATAATTAAAAATGGGGCAGCACAGCCAATCACTGCGAATCAAAGTTTTACAGATAAACTTAATGATATGGTAGATATGGCTACTCATCGACCAGATAATATTTATCCTTATAAAGTTGTCAATCCTGATAGCGAATCTGTCACATATTCAGTGATTAAAATTAGCCTAGACGCCCTAAAGAACATTATTTTTTTGATTGCAAAAAGGAAGGGTTATTGTTGTTTTTGCCGTGATCATCACATTACAATCATCAACACTATTGATAATATCAAAGATGTTCAGCGTTATAATTATTTTAATGATTATGATGGAAAAACTTATCAACCAACAGAGGTGATAACGCTAGACAACGATGGAAATTTACTAAATAACGTGTAATTTAGCTTAATATTACCTTTTAATTGACATTTAGCATAACTCATTATTAACTACTTAGCATTTAATTTTTTTTAACAAAATTTAAAGATTTATAAAAAATGACAATAAAAATTCAAACAATCCTTTGTTCTACACCATTACAGCCATTAAGTCTAGCTTCGTATTTAAACTTAGGAATTAGGCTAATGACTAACAGTAAATTTGATCACGCTTTAGGTCTAGTTAAGCTAGATGATGAATATTGTGTTATAAATTGCACAAACAAAGGAGTGTCTCTTGAGCATCTAAAAGTTTATTTAGAGCATACTAAAAAAAGAAAAAGAACTCATTTTCTAGTTATTGACGAAGAGGGATTTGATACAAAAATTCCACCTGCAACTTTTGGCTTAAAATATGATTTTGGCACTTTTTGGAGAATCCCTTTATTTCTCTTTGCAAAAAGATTTTTTGGTAGTAAATCAAAAATAACTCAAAAACTATCTTTCATTGATAATGAGAATGCTTGGTATTGTTTTGAATATGCAGCAGAGACTAGAAAAATGGCAAATAGCCATTTGATCACAGGTTATGATTTTGAAAAAACTACATCCACTTGCGAGATAGATTTAGAGGCATTATTAGATAAATAACCTATCAAATTATAAAAATGTTGGCAGCCATAAAAATAATTTTAGATATTATATCTACTTGCTTAAAGCTAAAACCTTTTTTTTCTGCTTGCAAAAAGAATGTCTTTTTTTCACCAAAAATTTTTATTTGTATTTGCATTATTATTGCAATATTTATCTACAATATTAATTGGTTTAATGATTTTAACAATAAGGCTCCAGCTAAATATGCTAAAAAAACAGCTGACATAAAAAAAATTGTTGATAGTGAATTGATGAAGTGCAGCAATGGTAAGGCAAAAGGCAATGGTAGGGCAATAAGTGTGAGCGTGGTTGAACAAAACGATAAACTTTACTATTCTCACAAAGGAACATTTATTGTTGCAATGGCGATGGATACCAAATTATCTTCAGAGCCTATAAATTTATTAACTATAAGGTCTTCGTTTTACAATGAGACATTAAATATTGATAATAATTCTTATCAAGAACTACTAAACAGCGTTGATAAAACAAGTTATTATCCTCTTAGGGAGGGCGATGATCAGAATTTTTCTAATTTAAAGATTTTTCCTTCAATTTACGAAATCCTAGATAAAACTGAGTGGTCAAAATTAGAAAAGTTAGAACAACTACACATCAGAAGCACTGTTGGTCATACCATATTTGGTAAGAAAATTGTATATATTACGACACTCATTACCACGACTGATTCTGAGCCGTGCAATGTTATCCCTGACCAAATGCTTACTTCAATAATCAATGTAATTAAAGAATGACAGGTATATTCGTTTCTCACGCCCTTATGATTGTGACTTTGCTTTATCTCATATTGCATCTTGCAAATATGAATATAACAAAATCAGACAGACACAAAACTTTTTTCACAGGACAAATGAATAATATATTGGAGGAGCTAAAAAAACATCCTGACGGAGACACTATCATAATGAAGGCTCATTATAATCTTTCAACATCAATGGAAAAATATGATGCAAAATCTACTTAAAATCACCTTTTTATTTCTCCTCCTCTCAGCACCTGCTTTTGCAAATCCAATTTTATCTATTGGCACAACATTGTCGCTCTTAAAAATTAACGATCCTGATTTTCAATATACCAGTAATCGTGACCAGTTGCAATTATCTAGTGTTAGTTTTGCCCTCAGTGAAAGGATTAATAAAAGCCCATTTATTGCCAGTATTTCAACTAATCGCTTTATCAACAGAAGCGTTGACAGAGAGGTTGTTAGCAAAAAGAATGGCGTTGTCTTTACTAACAAAACCAAGACTAAGGCAGACACTCTCACGATTGGTTATCAAATAGGTCGTTACATTCCTAATTTTGGCTTGACTAATGTTCGGGTTGAAAAATCTTTATATTACGCTGGCAAATTTTTAATGAAAAAACAGCAAACCGCATTAATTCCATCAATAGGCTTGACTTTTATTGCCAACAAGGATATTTCAATTAATAGCACCATTATAGCACCTAACAAAGAGTTAAACCTTGATGCTGGTGTTGTTTTTGGGGTTAATTATAACTTCAAGCTATGAAAAAATCAAACGCAATTCAAGCTTTATCGTTATGGTTAAAGTATTTAAATAAACACCCTTGTCAAGCCACTATCTTTATTTTTTGGGTGTCTCTAGGGTTTTGTGTGTCAACAATCATTTATGCATTTAAATATTTATGAAAAACAACGATTTAAAAATTATGATAATAACGACAACAATATTCATAATTATAGCAGTCTGCTTTCAGAGAGCTTCAGATGCCTTAAAGAATTGCACTGAGCAATCAGAAATTCACCAATTAATTAAGCAATTAAGCAAATGAAAATATCAGAATTTTTACAAGATGAGCAAGGTGCTTTTTCTAGCAAAAGGTTTATATATACTGTAGCTTTTGTGATAGCAGAATGGTTGATGATTAAAATAGTTTTAGCAATGATAGAAAAGGGCAGTTGCTGGACGGAGTTATTATATTTGCTAGCAGGCAATGGTGCATTTATATTGATTATGAGTGGCGTTATCACTGTTGAAAATATTAAACAAATGATAAATATTGCAAAAAACAACAAAAATGATACAATTCTTAAAGAATAACTACACCGACCCTAACCGCACTAGTATAACTGGATGGACTTTATGCACAGTTAATAAAAAACACAAACAAAGAAGAGTGAAGCAGGATTTAACCAATATTGACATTGAGCAATTAAAATGTAAAGATTGTGAAAATGAAAAAAAAAGAATAACAGGAATTTTAAAATTTAATGGCAAAATTTAAAATAATTAGCAGTAATGAGCTAACCATTCCTGTAATGAAGGGGTATAAAATGGCTTGCTGTGATTGTAGTTTGGTGCATAATATTAATTTCTCGATCATAGAGAAATTTGACCACAAGCCAAATGGCACTTTTAAATATAGAATAATTGACAATAAGGATTATGCTATAGAATTTTCTGCTACTAGAAATAATAGGTCTACCGCACAACTAAGAAAGCGCAAAAAAAATGAAAACAATATTGACTAGTATTTTTGGCTTCTTAGCGGCTTTGTTTTTTAGCTATAAAAAGGGAGCTTCTAATCAAAAACAAGAAACAGAAAATGAAAACAATGAAAACACTTTGGAGATTATTAAGGAGAAGCAGGAAATTAACGAAAATGTTGACAATCTTAGCAATAGTGAGCTTAACAAGTTGCTTATCAAAACATACCATAAGTAAAGATAATGAATGTTTTGTTATTGATAAACCCTTTTTATTTGATGATGAAGTGGCGATTGAGCATTTAAGTAGTGAGCAAAAGCGAGATTATGTAAAACGCAATATGTTTTATTGCAAAAGATGCGGTGATTGGGATGCTAATTATAAAGATTATTGTAATTCTATCAAATAAATATGCCAAAATTCAGTAAAGCATCAGCTTCAAAATTAGCAACCTGCCATCCAGACTTACAAAAGATATTTAACGATATTATCATCACTCACGATTGCACGATAATTTGTGGTGCAAGAACTTTGGAAGATCAACAAAAAGCATTTAAAGGCGGTTTTTCTAAGCTAGATGGCGTTATTAATAAGTCAAAGCACCAAGTCAGTAAAAAGCAACCTTTATCCCTTGCTGTAGATGTTTTGCCGAATCCTATTGACTGGTCGGCAAACGACAAACATACTAAATTTGCGATGGCGGTTAAAGTTGCTGCTGCTCATCATAAAATTAAGATTATTTGGGGCGGTGATTGGAAGATGCGAGATAATCCGCATTTTCAACTTGAGGATTAGAATATAGTTGCATCCTTATTTTTAATTACTAATATTAAGTTATTGAAAGGGCAAGCAGTATAATTGAAGGCTTTGTAGGTAAAAGATTGACTTATTGGCGAGCTTGTTAAGAAAAAATAGTTGACTTTTTTTAAAATTTATTTAGATTGAGGAGCAACGTTGCTTTGGACGCAATATTGTTGCCCCTCTCCTCAGGAGTGGAGTTTGGATATTCATAAGTTATTAGATGCCTTTTGTTTTTTATTGCTATTACTGTTAGCGGTGGGGATTTTATATTGTCAGTGCCAAGCCAATACCAAAAGGACTTGGGAGTCAGTTATTTGGAACGATTTTAAGATGATTGGCTTGTATGTCTTCGGTCTCTTATCCCCAACAATAATTTCATTAATTTCAAAATTTCATAATTATTTGAATAAGTAATTATTTTTTAATTAGGTTTGTCAAGTATATAAACGCGTAATTTTAAATTGCCGTATCGAAATTTAATCAAATATTATGAAATATAAAATCATTGCCATCTCTTTATTCCTATTCGCTAGCTCTAGCTATGCTTATGCTAGTGACTTTAAAGTTATTGATGGGGACACTATTGCCATTTTAAATAATAAACCTGATCTCAGCAACTTGCCACTATCTATTAGGATATTGGATATTGACGCTCCAGAAATAAAAGGGAAGTGTGATTTAGAAAAAGCCAAAGCACAAGAGGCTAAATTATTTCTTGAAGGGCTTGTCAATAATTCTAAAAATAAAATTACTTATAAAATAGCTGGTTGGGATAAATACGGCGGAAGAGTTTTGGGTAATGTTTTTGTTAATGGTAAAAATTTATCAGAATTAATGATTGCCAAAGGTTTAGCAAGGAAATATCACGGAGAAGCAAAATCTAGCTGGTGCGATTAGGTAATTTGTTAATCAATAAATTTAATTTCTTGCGTGGGATTAAATAGGCTTTGCTGTTTTTGATGTTCGGTTATTCTAAATTTAGCCTGTTCGTAATAATCTTTGTCTAGTTCACAACAAGTTATTTCAAAGCCTAGATTTAAACAAGCAATAACGCTTGACATTGATCCGCCGTGAGTGTCTAGGATTTTATCACCTTCTTTCGCATAGTTGGCTAGAAGCCACTCGTAGAGGCGAACTGGTTTTTGTGTGGGGTGAATTTTCTTATCATCTTTTGCGTTATTAATATATCCAAATCCAATCCAATCATATTTAAAGAATTTTAACGCTCTATCAAATGAACTCCACGCTAACTCTCCATCGCTAAAATTGGAATTATCATTACCTTTTTTATGCCAATAAATCCAGCCCATCTTAGGAGGTAAAAATTCCGTTAAGTAATTTCCTCCCCAAATAATCTGATTTTTAGAAACTCTAAACAATTCATCAAAATATTCTTTTTTAGGAATTTCTTTATCCCAATTTTTCTTCACAACTTTATTTTTAACTTCTTTGAAGCCTTTGTTTTTTGCTTCCTTTCCATTGGAATAAACAAACTTGTCAAACCCTATCCCATATGGAGGGTCGCAAATGGCTAATTCCCAATGATTATCAGGATATTGCTTCATAAATTCCACGCAATCAGTGTTATAAACTTCGCTTATCATTTTATCCCTGTGGATAGGTAGAATCATAGTTTTTAATCATTTCTAGTGATTTTTCGGTGGCTTCTAACTGCGTTTCGCAAGTAGTTGTGCTATTCAAACAGCCATTATTGCCATCGTGCGTGCTCATTTGGAGATTATACGGCTTTTTTAAATCTTCCTTGAACCAGAAATTACCAAATCTAATACTAACTCTTTTAACTCCTTGTAAATTTCCTTCCCAAGCAGAATTGCCAGTCAAAAAAGGAACTCTGTAAGCTTTACTCATAAAATCTTTCGCCTCTTCTTCACAAGAAAAAGATTGGGATTCATAAAATAATTCATTATTCGCCAAATATGCAACTTTCTTATCAGTTGTAATTTGGACTGATTCAACTTTAACTTTTCTAACTTCGTCGTTTTTGATTGAATAAATATCTTGTCCAATTTGGAATTTAGTTTTTATGTAGTAGCTCATAATGATTATTTTTTGTTGTTAATATTCTTTTCCTGCATAATTTTGCATTCAGCAAAATCATTTTAGCAGTCCTTTCTTTTGAAAATGCCGACTTCTCAACCAAAGCAAATTCTAACCGCAATTCATATAGCTTTGATTTTTTGTAATAATTGTTAGAAATTCTTTTATCATATATTAACCTCTGCAACTAAAATAGTCGTCCTTGCCTCAATTCATCTTCAATTCTTTTGCAAGATAAATCAAAATATTTATTATCTATCTCTGCCCCAACAAATCTTCTGTTGTTCCTTATAGATGCGATGGCAGTAGTTCCACTACCCAAAAAAGGATCAAATATTATATCATCCAAAGAGCTACCAACAAGCAATATATTGTTCATTATTTGAAGAGGTATTTGGCAGGGATGGTCTAGTTTTTCTGCCGAAACATTTTTAACTTGGTTCACAAACCACCAATCGTAAATATTACAAACAGGCTCTTCTTTTGCTAAAATTCTTTTATCTTTTAAGTTTTTGCAAGATTGTTTAACTTGTGATAAATCAACTTTTATATCATAAAAAGCTATACCTCTATGTTGTTTTGGGGTGTGGCAATTATACACCCAAGATATAAATTTTGTTGGATGCCTTTGGGTGTGAATTGAAAATTTAAATAAAGATTCTGGGTAATGTATAATGACACATTTGCCAATAAATACCTTTGCTAGTAATTCCAAATATTCACAATCTTTTAATTTATCTTTATAACTATTATAATGATAATTTAAGTTATAAGGCGGATCGCTTACTGTGATATAGTTTTTGTTATCTATATCTCTACTATCTGCATTATATAAAACTATCCGTCCGTCCAAAAATTCTTGTTTTATCATATATCAACCTTTGCGACTAAAATAATATACGCACTTCTTGACATCCTCAATAGTATATATTTTAAACTCCTTTTTAGTTTCTTCGCACTCTATTATCCCACCATTATCGCACTCATAAAGATAATATGATGCCATTTCTGTCAAGCCACAAATTTTGTTTATTTGCTCATCAAGATATTCAACTACCGCAGATTCTATTTTAGTGTCCATTGCTGTTAAATGAGTTGGAAAATCACCCATTAAATCTGTTATTTGTGCGTTGTGATACCAATACAAATCTCTTCTATTCTTAATTGTCTCTATTGCTTTGAATAAGCTTGTATGCTCTTTTTGCCACTCTTTAAATGTTTTAGTCATTTTGTTAGTTAGTTTAGTTATTATTACAAGGATTTTTCTAATTCTTTAGTTGCGAGTATAACCGCACAAGCAAGTTGAGTAGATAAAAAAATTATTTGCGACAAATATAAACACAAGCCATATCCAACTGTGTTAAGCCATTCAAAATTTACAATTAAAATCCTGTGGATAATAATTTGTAGTGGCATAGATGTTATTATTAAAATAAAACTCAATATATAATTTTTCATTATTTCTCCTCCAATTTCTTTAACCTTTCTTCGGTGTTGTTGATATAATCGGTTAGGGTGCAATATTTTTTGATAGATTCTCTACCATATGATTGATTAACTACAATAAATTGACCATTGTATGCAGTAGCTATTGAAAAACCACCTCTTCTATATTTAATGAAGCAATCTTCAATTAAATCTTTTGGCAACTCACTAACATCTTTCCAAATACTCTTAATCTGTAAAACTTCCTTAGTTGGCTCAATGTTATCTTCTGGGAGTTCTTCATAAGTTTCCCAAAACTGTTGAGAGCAGAAAGTGTCATCAAAAGGCCAGACCATAGTTTGGTGATTGCCATCAAAATAATAAGCGTTAAGTATTATTTTTTTGATCCAAAAAATATACTGATATTTCTCTGGGTTATTTTTAGTGATTCTCTGAATATACCTCTTCCCTACCTCTGGTTTGTGCCACTCCATAACTTCTTCAAAATCATTTTCTTCTAGGAATTGGTTAAAAGCGGCTTCACCACGAAAAACATCACAAATGATATTGGTTCCTAAACTAATAAAGCCAATATGCTGTCCTAATCCATCTTGTGCTATATGTCCAGATTCGTATCTAATTTCTGCCTTGTGAGTAGCCTTATCAGTTCCTTTTTTTCTGTAATATTTTCTCATTTTATTTTATGTTATTTATTAACCTTATTCCATTATCCAATTTAGAATGGTGTATTAGTTCAGCACAACATTGACCAGGATTTAACATTATTGTTTCATTTTCAGATGTTGTGTAGCTTATAGGGAAAATTAAATAAAATTCCCCAATTTCTTCAAATTGATTTATTGGTTTCCACACCGATGTTACATATATTCCTTTGTGTAAATATTGATTTTTATAAAAATAAATTTCATCTCCTGATTGCATAGTTATATAAAGTTTATAAGTTATAATTATTAAGTTGTTAATTTACTGCCATACAAGGCAATCATTGCCGCTTCTGCCCTTCCATCCCATTTGGCTTTGCACCATTGGTTAGAATATGCAGGGAATAGCTCTGTTGCCCTTGCTCTTGATAATTTCTTGTCTGCTGGCACTTGCAAAACACCCTTCCAAGTCTGTGGGCGGACATAATGGATTCGACAAAGATTAGCCGCAATAATCCCTTTAATTATCCCATAAGTCATCCCAAAATTAAACATACTAGTCACCCCTTGATTTGGCATTGCGTGGACTTCCTCAATTATTACAAATTTTATATCTTTAGCCCAAAAGTCAATTAGTTTAGCAAGCTCATACATATCAACCGTATTCTTTGCTTTTTTACTGTTCTTTCCCTTCTTACCAATTATTAATGGAATTGGGAAGGTTTGTAGATCATCTTCTGAATAAAAAGCTAGAGCACCAGATAAACCTATATCAATCCCTAATATATATTTCATTCTATCTCTGCTTGAAAAAATTGTTTATTGTCTCTCATAATGATTTTGCTAGAATTGGCACAAGCTATTGGGTAAGAGGTTGAATTATAAAATTCTATAAATTTACCACTTAAATCCACAATTCCAAATCCCTGATCTTTATGATTAACTAAATCACCTTTTTTATAGTCAAAAATATGCTCTGATTTTCGTGAAACATAGAGTTTTGTAATATCTGGTGTTGCGTTTTTCACATAATTATCCTTTGATAAATCGGCACTAATTGTAACCTCTATATCAAATTTTACACCAAACTCTATGTGCATCAAAAGAGCCTTAATTGGGCAAATAAAATATAATCTAGTCATATTCTTTTAATATTTTGTTGTTAAAAACCCCAGCCATCATTACCTTGCTTAAGTTGGTTTTTCTTTTCTTTTTCTATCGCCCATTCAAGGAAGTTTTTCATATCTTGCTCCGCTTCTTGTTCTATTTGTCTGTCTGGAAATTGCGTTAAGTAAAAATCATTTTTACAACTAGAATAGTAAGTCTTTTGATTTTGAAGATAATCAAATCTTTTCTTTTGTTTATTATAAAATTCTTGATACTTCTCAACATTAGCCTCATCTTGAAAGAAATTCTCAACCGACCAGCAATATCCATAGTGACAGAATTGCCAATAAGGCTCTCTACCATAACTATAAATCTTTTCAATATAGAAGTGGCAATCTTTATCCTTATGATGCTCTCCGCCAATTAAATCATAGTATTCTGCTGTTAGTTCTGTTAGTGTTCTCATTATACTTGGTATATCTGGTCTAAACAATTTTTTTGGCTCCGTATTTTGATTTTTGCATTCTGTTATTTCTTGATTCATACGCCCCACATAAAGGTTAAAATCTAATTGAAGGAGGTCGTTTTTGTGCTGGAGTTCGTTGATGATAGAAATACAAAACTCTTAAACTACTCTATGAGTATTAAGAAATACTTTGATATTATGTCTATTTTTTTCAATTTCTTCTTGTGTTACAAACCCAATTTTATGAGTAAATCTTATTTCTGGCTTAAGATATTCCTCAAAAACTTTACAATTGCATTTTTGAAAATCTTTATCCTTATGATGCTCTCCGCCGATTAGAGCGTAGTATTCTGCTGTTAGTTCAATTAGTTCACTTAGTGTTTTCATAAATTATTTAATTGATTTTTTAACTTCATTAATCACTTCGCTTTTGGTTTCTTTAATTTCTTGTTTTAAAATTTCTCCCAAATATTCAAGACCTAAACCAGATAATTCAGGCAGTTTTTTAATCGTTTTTTGAATATCTTGATTATTAACAATTGCAGGAGCAACATAAATAAATGCCGCTTCTTTAGTTGTTGGAATTAATGATTTAATGACTAGAATCACAATAAACAACGGAACTGTTATCTTAAAATAAGAAGCGACTTTGTAAACTATACTTTTGTCATTAGTATCATCTGCCACCACAAAAGATACAATTTGAGCAATGCCATTTACAACAATCAGAATTATTGCAACTCCTGCAAGTCCTTGTAATAAATGTTGAAAAGAATCTAATCTGGTAAGTAAGTAGGCTTGAAAATGTGTCATAAAATTATGAGTTAATTGTTAGTAAAGTGCGTAGAGCCTTATAAATAGGGGCTTGGCTAGAACGGAATATCCAAATCCTCTTCCTCTTGCACTGGTTTTTTAGCATTAATCTTATCAACTATCTTTGCCGCTTTCTCAAAACTATCATCTTTCTTCCAAGCCGCTTTAATAGTTCCTGCATAATATTTTAATGGCGGTCTATCAGGATTTTTATCAGAAGTATATTGATAAATTGCTACTTCATAATCACCTGCTGGCAGTCCTTCTGGTAAATTAATTTTACCATTAAGACTTGGTTGCAACATTGGCTTTCCATCATATTCAACAATAGAGCCATCTTTTTTCTTAATTGGCTGACCTGCATTATTGTTTTTAAATATTGTTAGTTTTGATTTTGACATATTATTTCCCTTTTGTAAGTTGATTAAGTAATTGTTCCACTTTTCCTGCCAAGAAAAGAATTTTTTTAGTTTCCTCATCTCTAGCTTCTAGGGCTTCAATCTTTTTTGACTGAGCATCTAAAATTTCTTTTAAAGAACTATATGATGATTGTAAGGAGCTAGTTATGGAATTAAAAGAAGCGGAAGAAACACAAAGCCCTGACCCAACCAAGCTCAAACAAAAAGCATCAATTTTAGACTTACAAAGTTCTTCAATTTTATCATCAATCTTTTTGTTAAAATCTTGGAGCGATTTTACCTCTTTATCTCTTTTGCTTAATTCTGTTTTTAATTCAGCAACATAACTTGCTAATTCAACATTGCGATTCTCAAGTGCTTTTATTTTTTTGCTTTCAAACATATTATTTATATTTTCATTATTCCCCCTTATAATCAAAAAGCGTCATCCCTAGATTTTCGCAATAAGCATCAATTAATTGCCTTTCCTCTGTTGCCTTATCAGGATTTTTTCTAATCTTCAAAATTTGGTTGATAATCTTTACATCAAAACCTTTATTCTTTGCGTTAGCCCTAATTTCTGCAAGGCTTTCGTCAATATCCTTTTTTTGGTTTTGGTAATTCTCTATAGCATCAATAATTGCTTTTAATGCTTTTTGAGTGTCCGTTAGGTTGTGTCCTGTGTTATTTTTCATTTCTTTTAAGTTTTGATATTATTGCCTCGTGGATTTTTATATTTCATTTTTCTATATTTGTTAATTGTTTTTTCTTTAAGTAATATTCCTTCTTATACTCTCTCTGATACTCCTTCCATTTATCACTTTTTCTATATTCCTTGTATTTATTACTTTTTTGATATTCCCTCATATATTCTTTGCATTTATCACTTTTTTTATATTCCTCCTGATACTCCTTGTATTTACCACTTTTTCTATATTCCCTCATATATTCCCTCATATATTCCTTTTTATTCTCTGGTGTCATTTTCCTATTTATTAAAGTTAATAATTCCAGCCTCAAATAATTTTATGAGCAATCTTGAGGCTGTGTCGGTTAGTGATTCGTTTTCTTTCTGTTTAGTGTCAGTTTCGTTGGAATATCCTATTAACCAGCGATTCTCTTTGTTGAAAGGCATAATTGATATTTGCAAAAGAAAAACTCCCTGTTTTGTCTTAATTTTTTTCGGCAAAGCGTCAAGTATCGTTTCTAAATCTGTTTTTCCAATATATCCAATTTCTCTTAATTTATTTTTTATGTTCATTTCCTATTTAGTAAAGTTAATCAATTTTACCCCAAAAACCTTACTATACTTTCTTAAGATAAGAACAAAAGACGCAGGTATTCTTTTACCCCAAAAACCTTACTATACTTCCTAAGAGTATCCAAACTTATATTAATCTTCCCATTCTCATATCTCCAGATTGTGGATCTATTGCAACCCATTCTATCTGCCAGTTCTTGTTGGCTTAATCCTTTCTTGGTTCTTAGTTGTTTTAACTTTTTATTCATTCCTTAAATCTACAATACTGTTGCATAATACGCAACATTTATTTTAAATATTTTTTATGTTGATCTCGTAGTGCATTGTGCAAATAACCTCTTTTTGGGAGCTACCTAAAAATATTTATTAGACAATGCACTCGTGGATACAAGGAGCGACTACGCTCTTGAAATTTAAGCGGCGTTATCTAGAAAAACCGCTTTGTGATCCTTGTTTTCTCCCTCATCTTCACCAGAGAATGGTATCGTGGACGAGCTCTCACTCGTGAGGCTTTCACCCCTATCCACTTTTAGACAATGCACACACTCTTTCCATTTTCCATTGAGTCTCGATTGTGACGCAGTAATTACCTTGAAAGAATGCTCGCAACTTTCTTGATTTTTTATAGATTGATAATCTTTTAAAAAGCTTTCTTTTTCTCTTATGTTTATTCCTGAGTAATTACTGGTTATAACCAAGTCTCCTTTGTGATAGGGTTTTAGGAGCATTTTTTCTATGTATTCTGGCAACTGACCTCTTACATATCCACAGGCTTCAATTTGTGATAAAGGGAATCTTACCCCTCTTCCTCTTTTTTGAATAAATGTTTCAAATTTTTTATTTTTCATTTCAATCTTCTTTAATTTAAGTTGCTCCACGATGTAAATTAAACTGATCTTTTTTGGATCTCTTCGCAAAGCTCTTTATAATATTGTTCGGCATTTTCTATCATCTGCGGAGTCATATATTCTTTATTAACCTGCAAATTTCTTGCCACAATATCTCTTTCACCAAACAGAACTTCAAATGGCATTGTTTTAATTTCGTCTCTCATTTTAATCTCCTTTAATTTTAATAAAACTTATGAGCTTTTAAGGCGGCATTGACCAGAAGTTAATTACTCTCCTGTGGAATTTCATACTTAACTTTGCAACATTAAGTAATCTTCTTTCATCGCCATAGGCTTGCAAGCCAGAGAAAGACCGACAATTTCCTTGTGTCGTAGCATAAAAACAATGCCGCCATAAAAACTCATATAAAGAAAAACTCCATTTCCTACACTGCTCCACGATATATGAGCTTTTAAAGCGGCATTGGCTAACAATTTCAGTTAGCACATCATAATCTACTTAAATTACCCCTAGCGAGGTGCTTGGATTTTAACCAAGAACTATGACTATTCTTTTATATAGCATCTTATTCCGCCACAATGCCGCCATAAAAACTCATATTCACAATTGTTGCCTTTTTATAGAAGGCTAACTACCCATTTCTGGTGACTTGGACGGAACCTACCTTGAGGAGTGACGCCAAATATTCTTAATTCTTAAAGTGTTGGAAGGTTGGACTTGCACCAACATTT
>Ga0114978_10001912_pt1 | contig 17417 bp, 11 predicted proteins | sample S_140212_EF_Meta_FD_87027 | JGI IMG/M metagenome (GOLD analysis project Ga0114978, IMG submission 87027) | Freshwater microbial communities from Lake Simoncouche, Canada to study carbon cycling - S_140212_EF_MetaG | ecosystem: Environmental > Aquatic > Freshwater > Lake | place: Lake... | reverse complement strand
TCCTTGGTGAACACGAGATGGTCATTGGTGCCGGCAACGAGCACGTCGCCAGCGAGCGGTTGCTGGCCCTCCTCGGCCACCCGCACGGGCCTTCCGGTCCGGTCGCCAAGCCATTTTGCCAACCCCGGGGCGAAGGCCATGTCGACGTGCTGTACCACCACGACGGCGACGTTCCAGTCGACCGGCAACGGTTGGAGGATTTCGGAGATCGCCTTCGGCCCCCCGGTGGAGGCCCCGATGACGAGCAGTTTCGGCGGGCCGGAGGCGGGAGTCACGCGGGTCGAGCGCCGGGCATCGGGGGAAGCACCGACGAGTTTCCCGATCATGGCGATCTTGTCAACGAGCGCCTGCGCACCTTGAACCTCCCCCGCCGGCCCGAGGACCGGCGTGTCGACGGCGTCAAGCGCGCCATGCCCCATCGCCTCGTAGACGAGCGAGATGTTGCCGCTCACGGTCGCCGTGACGACGAGGATCGCGCACGGGGCCGAGAGCATGATCTGCCGGGTGGCCTGCACGCCGTCCATGTGCGGCATGAGCAGGTCCATGAGAATCAGGTCGGGGCGGTCACGTTTTGCAGCCGCCACCGCCTCGACGCCATCGCTGGCCGTCCAGGCGATCTCATGATCTGTCAGGCCGGTGACGATCCGGCGCAGGGCCTCGCTCGCGGCCCGCACATCGTTGACGATTCCGATTCGCACTCTGCCCCCCCACCACGGCTGCCGACCACGGTCACGCGTTCGGCTCGCCGATCAGGTCGATGATCGTGGATATGAAAGTCTGGTCATGAAAACTGGTCTTGGTCAGGTAGCGATTCGCTCCGGCGTCGAGTCCGCGGATCCGGTCGCTCTCGCGGTCCTTGTAGGAAACGATCACCACGGGAAGGTCCTTGCGGAGCGGGTCCCCTTTGATGAGGGATACCAATCCGATCCCGTCGAGCCGGGGCATGTCGACATCGCTCACCACCAGATCGTAGTCGCCACCACGGATCGCATTCCAGCCATCCATACCATCCACGGCAACGTCGACGTCGAACCCCCGCGAATGGAGCAGTTGGCGCTCGAGTTCCCGGACGGTGATGGAGTCGTCAACAACGAGGACCCGTTTCGTTCTCCGCGCTCGGCGCACGAGATGCTCGAAGTCCACTCGGGACAACCGCCGCCCCATCAGCATGTTGTCGATCGACAGGACGAGGTCCTCGACATCGACGATGAGCACCGGATCGCCATTCTCCAGAAGCGACGCGCTGTTGATGTCGGCGATCTTTCCGAGCCGTCGATCGAGGGGGCGGACCTCGAGATCCCGTTCGCCGAGGAAGGCGTCGACGATCAGGCCGAACTGCTGGCCGCGGTCACTGATGACGACGACCGGCATCGGGGCGCGCGGGCTGCTGCCAGTTCCGGTGCCGAGGATCTGTTCGGCCATCACCAGCCCGATCGATTCCTCGTCGCGGCGGAAGAACTGCCGGCCCTCGACGGTGCGGATGTCGGCCTGCTCCACGAATTGGATGTGGTCGATCCGCGTCAGCGGGAACGCATACGGTTCACCGGCCACCTCAACCAGGAGCGCGCGGACGACCGACATCGTGATCGGCAGTTGGAGCGTGAAGACGGTGTGTCGTCCCGGTTGGCTGGAGACGCGCACGGTCCCGCCGACGGCCTTCACCATGCTCTGGACGACATCGAGGCCAACCCCACGCCCGGAGATCTCGGTGACCTGTTCCCGGGTGGAGAATCCTGGCAGAAAGATAAACTCCAGCACCTCCGACTCGGTCAGTCGTTCGGCCACGTGCCGTGGGACGAGGTCGCGTTCCACGGCACGGGCGCGGAGCCGCTGGACATCGATCCCCCGACCGTCATCGGTGATCAGGATCTGGAGCATCCCGGCGCGGTGGCGGGCCTCGAGGACGATCGAACCGGAAGGGGACTTTCCTTCGGCGATCCGCTCCCCGGGGGACTCGATGCCGTGGTCGATGGCATTGCGGATGAGGTGCGAGAGAGGGGCTTCGAGTTTGTCGAGGATGTCGCGGTCGACGCCGGTCTGTTCCCCACGGACCTGGAATCGGACCTGTCGGTCGAGCGATCGGGCGAGATCACGGACGAGACGTGGAAAGGCCCGGATCCCGTCGGCAAGCGGACGCATCCGGCTGACGATCACCTCGTGGTGGAGCCTGCCGGAGAGATCCTCGTTGCGGCGGGCGAAGCTCTCGAAATCATCGACGTGTTTCATGAGGGTCGACAGCATGGCGTCGGCCCGCTGCCGCGCCCGTTCAACCGCCATCGAGACCGACGCTGGCAGGGCGATGCCGTCAGCGGAAGTCCGATCCTCGAGGGCTGCCAGAGCGTCGCAGAGTTCGATCTGGGAGGCCCGCAGCCCGAGGAGTCCATCGACGAAAGGGTGCAGTTGCCGGGTCTCAACGAGGGCCTCGCCGGCGAGGCCCACGAGTCTCGTCAGGCTGTCCGCTGAAACCCGCACGACCCGGTCGCTCGACGCCAGGGCCGGCTCGGTGGCAGTCGGGTCGTCGCCGATGCGCGGTGTTTCTTCCGAGGGGAGCGGTGTCGTAGGAGGGAGGGCCGTTTCTTTTCCGGAGGGCGACTCCTCGTGAGCCGGCGGCAGGGAGGTGGGATTCGGCGGGGCGTGGGCCGATGGCGGTGCCGGAACGGTCGGCGCCCCGGCGTCGACGGAAAAATCGTCGGTGAATGAATGCATCCGTCCGAGTTCGGCCACCAGCGCCATCGCCTTCGCCGGCCAAGGGCCGTCGGGCTGGAGCGCGTCGTCGGCATGGCCGACCGAAGCGAGGAAATCGACGCATGAGAGGAGCAAATCGGCATGCTCCGGTCGGACGTGGATCTCGCCGCGGCCGGCGGCAACGAAGCAGTCCTCGAGTGCGTGGGCAACCTCGACGGCTGGTTCGACGCCGACAATGCGGGCGGCACCCTTGAGTGAGTGGGCGGCCCGCATCATCGCCTCGATCGTCAGGGGGGACAACTCGAGGCGTTCGATGGCCAGGATCCCGGTCGACAACACGGCCGTCTGGGTGTCGGCCTCGAGCCGGAACAACTCGAGCATGGAGAAGCCGCTCAAATCCTCCGCCACGGCATGCTCCTTTCCGTTCCGGCCCATTGAATGAGGAATCGTGACATCGTCAGTTGGTCCGGACGTGATCGAGGAGGGCGTCGAGGAATCGGGTCTCGTCGAGGATTCCCACGATAACCTCCTGCCAATCGAATAGGGCCTGGCAGTAGCGGGCCCCCGACTGACTGACGGTGGCCGGAACCGCGCGGAGTGTGGCTTGCCCGACGCGCACGACGCCGGCCACCTCATCGACCGGAAACACCCAGCGGTCCTGGCCGTGGCGCCCCTGACGCTCGACGACGAGCAGGCGGCGGAGCTCCGGATCGGCGGTGCGGAGCGGGTCGGTCGCGGGCGGGGCTGGGCCCGGCGCCCTCTCTTCGATCCCGAGCAATCGCCACGCGGAGACGCACAATTGCAACTGCCCACGGATGTTGACCAGGCCTTCGAGCACACCGCTGGTCCGGTGCGGCACGCGATGGCACCGGCGGTCCTTGGTGACCTCGACCAGGACGGCGGTCGGAAGGGCGAGCCATTCGTCGGCGAGCCGGAAGACGAGGACGCTGACCACTTCGGGATCTGGCCGGGAGCCCCTTTCCTCGAGAATCCCCGACCAGGACTCGAGATAGCCGATCGGCGCCGAGCGATCGAAGAATGCCCTGGCGGCCTCGGCCATGACCGGGCAGTTCCGGCAGTGGATGTAGGTCTGCAATTCCTTGCAGCTCCGGTCTCCGGTGACGCCGATGTGCCGCCAGCACTCCTCCCGGTGCTCTTGCCCCGGCATCGAAGGCTGCGGTGCCGCCCCCGCACGAATGGTGGGCGGCAGGTTATCCGGCAGACGTGCGGAGGCATCGTCGTTCATCGGTCCTCCTTCCGTTCGACGACGCGCAGCGCCGAGCGCCGGTACTGGGACGCCTGGCCTGAGTCACCGCGCTGCTCGGCGAGGAGGGAGAGGGCGAGGAGGGCCTCGTCGTGGCTGGCGTCGAGGTACAGGGTTTTGTGGAAGCAATCCTCGGCGATTGCCAGACTGCCGGACGTCTGGTGCATGATCCCGGCAATGAAATACAGATCCGCCGAGGGGCCGATGTCCCTTTGCGCCGATTCGCACAGGGCGATCGCCTCGGAGAATCTCCGGGCATTCGCCAGAGCGTTCACATTCGCCAGGATCAGGGGAACGCTCTGTGTGGCCGACCCGCCGCCGGAATCGTCGCAGCGGAGATCGGCGGACGTCGTGGAGGTGGGGGGAAGGGCAACGGGAGCGGGGGGATCGACCGGCGGGGGGAGTCGACTCGAGCTGGCCTGCGGCGGCGAGGGCGCTGGGGCAGGATATGCCGGCGCGGGGTTCGGTGGCGGCAAGGTTGGTGTGGGGCGCCGCGGGGCGGAGAGGGCAGATCGGCTGGCGAGGGACGGCCAGCGGGATCTCTCCCCGGAGACTCCCCGCCGGAGCGTGAAGGTCGATCCGGCGGAATCCGCGACCCAGTTCCCTTGGAGGATCGCCGGTTCAGCGGCCCCGAGAACGACGATGCCATCGTCCTTGAGCAACCGGTCGATCGACCGCTCCACCGCCGAGCGTGCATCCGTGGTGAGGTAGATGAGCAGGTTCCTACAGAAGACGACATCGTAGGGGGCTCTTCCGGAGTCGATCGCTCCGGTCACGAACGATTCTTCGAGGATGTTGGCCCAGGCGAAGCTGATGCAGCGGGAGACCGACTCGTCAAGGACGGCACTCCCGCCATCCATGCGGAACCAGCGGTCGCGGAAACCGCTGTCGGCATTCCGGAACGCGTTTGGGGAGTAGCGGGCAGTCTTCGCCTTGGAGAGCGCGACGCGACTGATGTCGATGGCATCGATGCGGAACTGCTCCGGTTGCAGTCCGGAATCGAGGAGTGACATGGCGATCGAATACGGCTCTTCCCCTGCCGCACAGGGGGCACTCAGAATCCTCACCGGGTCGCCGGGCCGGGCCGTGATCCTCGCGGCCACGAATCGGCGGAGATGGTCGTAGACTTGATGGTCGCGGAAGAACCAGCTCTCCGCGACGACGACCTCCTCGACGAGCCGATCGCGCTCCGTTTTGTCCGTCTCCACGAGGCGGACGAACGTCTGGACATCGTCGATCCCCAGGGAGAGCATCCGCAGGCGGACGGCACGGCGGATGGCTGCCTCCCCGATGCTGTGGGGATCGAGGCCGATCCAGCATCGGAGCAACTCCTCGGCCGCGGTGGAGGGCAATGCGGAGGGCTCATTCATGGCGATGGCGGCTCCGGTGTGGCCGTGAACAGACCCGAGGCGAGGTCTGCCGGAAGGAGATTCTCGACGACGAGCATGTGGACGGTCTGCCCGTTCAATCGGAGGATTCTCCCCAAGTAGGGGGAACTTTCCAGGCACATCGCCGGGAACAGCGTATCGACGTCCTCCGAACGGAGCGTCGAGACCATGTTCTCCGCCACGATCCCCAGGCGGGCCGTCGCCGGCGGATGGGGGCTGTCAGTCGGCTCCCGCTTCGGGAATTCGACGATCAGCAAGCGGGTGCTCAACCGGCGGGCCGAGAACTCGTCGGTGAGCCGCCTTGCCAGGTCGATCACCGGAATCAACCTCCCCCTGTATCCGACGACCCCGAGGACGTAATCGGGCAGTCTGGGGACTGCGCGGACCGGCACCGCCGGGAGGACCTCGACGACACTTCTGGCCTCGATGGCGTAGGTCTGTCCTCCGGCGGTGAAGGTGAGGAGTTGCATGGCGTCGGAGCCCGGTGATCGCGGATCAGGGAAAGCGATCAGATCGTGAACCGGGACACCTCCTCCTTGAGGTCACCGACCGCCTCGCGGAGGTGAACGGTGGCACCGTTGAAATCGTTGAGCGACTCGGCCGTCCGCGCTGCGCCCTCGGCTAGCCGGACCATCGCCTCGCGGATCTGTTCGGCGCCCTGGGACTGCGCCCTCATGCCCTCCGTGACCTGGCCGAAACGTCCCGAGATCCCTTGCACGGCCGAGATGATGTCGCCGAGCCGCGCCGATATTTCGCCGATCTCGCTCACGCCCCCGCGCACCTGCTCGCTGAACTTGTCCATCTCCATGACGCCGGCCGACACGGCATTCTGCATCTCCTTGACCATCCGTTCGATGTCCAGCGACGCCACGGCCGTCTGGTCCGCCAGGCGGCGAATCTCTCGGGCGACGACAAGGAAGCCGAGACCGTACTCGCCGGCCTTTTCGGCCTCGATGGCGGCGTTGATCGAGAGCAGGTTTGTCTGGTCCGCCACCTTCGCGATCGTGGTCACCGCGAGGTTGATGTTTACGGCACGCTCGCTGATGACGGCAAGTTTCGTGCTGAAGGAAGTCGTGCTGTCGGCGAGCTGCCGCATCGTGCCGTCCATGCTCGCAAGATTCACCCGGCCGCCGGCGGCCATTTCGCCGGTGTGCGCGGCCATGTCGTTGACTTCCGTCATCGTCCGCACCAGTTCATGGCTGGTAACGGTGATTTGCTTGACGGCCGCCACCGCCTGGCTCGTCGACGCACCGTAGTCGGCGATCACCTGCTGCTGCTCGGCGCTGGTGGCCTGCATCGCCGTGGCCGTTGAGATCAGTGCGACCGAAGACTTCTGGATCCGGCCGATGAGGCCCCGCAGATCGTTGGTCATCGTCTGGATGGCCGTCAACAGGGCGCCGGTCTCGTCGTCGGAGTGGACGGCGATTTGGCCGCGGAGGTCGCCGGCGGCAACCTGCCTGGCGATGTGGACCGCGGTGCGGATCGGGGTCGAAATCGTTCTCGCGACGACGAACGCGGCGAGCGTCACACCGGCGATCGTGGCGATCGAGAGACCGATGACGAGGGTCCGCTGGAAATTGGCGAGCGCGAAGGCCTCGCTGGCATCCTGTTTGACGGTCATGCCCCACCGATAGCTGGGGAGGTGACACCAGGCGGCAACGACCCGATGACCGCGGTAGTCAGTGATCACCCCCTGGCCCCGTTCGCCAGCGGCCGCGGCGGGGAGGGCCGTTCCCCTCTCGGCAGTGGCGGGGATCCGCATCCGAAAGGCCGCATCCCGAAAGGCCGCATCGGGAGCCTGCCGGATGGGAGCCGTGACGAGCATGTCGTCGCCGATCCGCAGCCCCACAATGATCTCCCCGGTCTTTCCGAGTCCGGCGAAGTCGTCGAGTGCCGAGTAGATCCGGTCGGTTCCGAACCCGAGGGCCAGGACCCCCACCAGGCGTCCGCCGTCGAGAATCGGCCCGACGGCGAAAGCCAGGGGGCGCTGCAACGAGCCGTAGGTTTGGAACCCCGTCAGATCGGCCTGAAGAAGCGATCGGGCACGGGTGAATCCGGAAGCCAGTTCCGACGTGGCCAATCCCCCGGTTACCAGTGAGGCGCCGATCGGCAGCAGGTCGTCGGCGGAGTGGATGATCCGCCCGTCGGCGTTGATGAGGACGGCACGGGAGAAGGCCATCGACGAGGCGAGTGCGTCGAGGTAGCCGGTGCCGCTGGTCGCTCCGCTGTCACTGGCGTTCTGGGGGCGGAGGGCCCGGATGAGATCCGGGGATTGGCAGAGAGCCGTGACATCGCGGATCCGGCCGGAGGCATCGCTCTCGAGCTCCGCCGCCTTGGTCGCCGCGATCCGGGCGAGGTTGGCGTGGACTGAATCCTCCATCGTGCGGGTGGCCAGGCGGGCCGTCGTCGCAGTAAGGATCGCGCAGGGCACCAAGGCGATGATCAGGAACCAGAAGAGCAGTCGGCCGACGATCGAACGCTTCGTCGTGCTCTCGATCCGCGGGGGGCGCACGGAGCTCATGGGGCGATCCCCGGCCGGGGTTCGGACGGTGCGGCCGTTCGGCGGAGGGCGTTCTCTCTTTGGAGCGATGCGATGAATCGCCCCCATTCGGGGCGCGAACGGGTCGCTGGGAACGGGGTCGGGCGGGTCGGCCCCCGTGTCGACCAGAGCGTGTCGATCTGCCCGTCTGAGCGGATCCGACCCACCGAGAGATTCCGCCAGGCATGGCGGTTCTCCGGATCGACGGCGATCACCCCCTCCGGGCTCGGGAGGGTCTGGTGCCGGATCGTCGAACGGACAATCGCCACATCGGCGGTGCCCGCTTCCTTCACCGCTTCTGCCCAGAGCCGAACGGCGCCATCGGCGGCCATCGCCTGTTCTGATGTCGGGCGATCGTTGCCATACCGCGTCCGGAATGCCGGGACGAACGTCTGGTCGGCCGTCCGTTCATTCCCGGGGAAATAGCCAGAAACGACGTAGTTTCCGGTCACGTCGTCCGGCGGCATGCCGCGCAGTTCGTCGTCGCTGACGGAGAAGATCATCACCGGCAGATCGGCCGGGCGCACCCCGGCCTCGCGGAGTTGGCGGAGCAACGCCGCGGCCGACTCCCCCGCGAGGAGGCTGAATACCACGTCGGGGTTCGAGGTGGTGATCGCTTCGATGATCGGGGCGACGACAAGGCTACCCGAGGGGAGGTACTCCTCTCCCACGATCGACGCGTTGATCCCCGCCAGTTGGTCGCCGAGAAAAGCGCCGGCCGATCTCGACCAGGGATCGTCCGTCCCGACCATGAAGATTCGGCGAGCCGACATGGTCTCCCTGCACCATGCCACGGCCGGTGCGATCTGCTGGTTCGGGAGTGGTCCCATCGAGACCACGTTCGCCGACTCCTCGAATCCCTCGTGGCGGCTGGGATGAACGAGGAGGTGATCGTTCGCTTCCACGACCGTCACCACGGCCCGCCGACTCGTTGCCGACCAACAGCCGAGGAGGACGTCCGCGCGGTCTTCCCGGATGAGGCGTTCAGCCTGCCGCGCGAAGGATGTGCCGTCGTTGCCACCGTCCGCGATCACCCAGCGCACCCTGCGTCCCAGCAGGCCGCCGGTGCGATTGATCTCCTCGAGCGCCAGCACCTCGGCGTCGAGGAGCAATTGTTCCTGCGGGGCGGTCGGGCCGGACCGTGCGTGGAGGATCCCTACGATGATCGGCTCCTTTTCGCCGAGCGTCTGGCTCATCCACCATCCGCCGACGGCCGTCAACAGGATGGCTCCCAGGATCCAGGGCCATTGACCGAACCGTGGGGGAGGAAGCGTGGACGCACCAATCGGGGCGGTCGCTGGAGCGGTCAGCCGTCGGGACATAGTGGCCGTGCGCGCGTGCGGGGATTGGCAACGGAGACTTTCCGCTTCCGTTAATCTTTGCCCATCTTTTCAGGTCACGCGACTAGGGGGCGACGAATTCCGTGGAATCGTCGATTTACCGGGGAAAACTTAGGATTCCCAGGTGGTGGTTGGCCGCGGCGCGGCCATGAAGAACCGGTCGGGCTCCCGCCAGGGGGCGTTTTCCCAGCCTCGGCCCGAGACCCCCTCCGCGCGGCTCTCGCCGATTCCCCGTCTCAACCAGCCTTTGCCCGAAGGGTCGCAGCGACGGCCGGGGCGTCGTCGGCGACGCGGAGGCGGAGCGTCGCGTTGGGAGGGGCGCGGCGCTCCTGCGTGAAGCCCCGCTTGCCCGATCCGAGGAAGTCCCGCACGTGGAGCACCGGCCCCGCCCGGAACTCCGTCCGCAACGTCTCCAGCACCTCCTGCCAGGAAAGACCGCGGCGATAGATGATTCGGTAGGCGTTCTTCAGGTCGGCGATGTCCTCGGCCGTATGGCCGCTGCGACGCAGTCCGACCACGTTGAGGCCCACGATGCAGCCGCTCTGGCCGTCGACGAGCATGTAGGGCGGGATGTCCTGGGTGACCCGCGCATGACCACCGACCATCGCCAGGCGACCGATCCGGCAGAATTGGTGGACCGCCACGGCGCCGGAAACGAAGGCTTTGTCCTCGATCTGGACGTGTCCGCCGAGCATGCTGCCGTTGGCGAAGATGCAACTGTTGCCGACGACGGAGTCGTGGCCGAAGTGGGCCCCGGCCATGACGTAATTGCTGCTGCCGACGACCGTGTCGCATCCCGGCTTGAGACCGCGGTGGACGGTGACGTGCTCGCGGAAGACGTTGTGGTCGCCGATGATCACGCGCCCCACGTCCGCCGGCCGCGCGACGTGTTGCGGCGCGCCACCGATGACTGCATGTTCGCAGATTTCGTTGTGGGATCCGGCGGTCACGCCGGACTTGATCACGGCGCCCGAGGCGACCGCGCAGTGGTCGCCCAATTCGACATCGGCCTCCACCGAAGCGAAAGCTCCGATCTTCACGCCCAGCCCGAGCCGGGCCTCGGGACTCACAGCTGCCAACGGATGAATGCTCACAGCGTGCCTTCCAGATCGGGACGTGATGCCAGGATCGACCGAGCGCAGTGCCCGGTCCCGTTGGCGGTTCGGTGACTCGGCTGCCCGCTTTGATCGACTGCGGCTTGCCAAGAGTCCGGAATGGAACCGCAGGGTTATCGTCTTCCCGGCTGCGAGGATTCAATGGCATTTGCGCCTAGCGAACAGCCACTTCCCAATCTTTCCAGGTTCCCCCGACGATCCGTTTCGCCGCAAGTCCCTGGTTCGCCGGGGGCAGCCAGTCCGCTGCAGGCTAACCGTCATCCCGTCGTCCGTCATCCGGTCATCCCACCGCGGTTTTTCTGGTCCCTCCCGCGCTTCGACGTCCGGGTGGGACAACGATCCGGGCCGGTCCTTTCGCGTTTCGGTACACTTGATGTCGTTCCGCTCGCCCCGGCTCGGAAGCCCGCCGGGTGGTTGGGCAGAACGCAGGGATCGGGCGACTTGAGGAGGATTGGTCGATGGCAACCCGCGACGAACGGTACGACGCTGCCCATGCCACAAAGGCTGCGGGGCGATTGGCGGAGGCTGTGGCAGAACTCGAGACGGTCGTCGCTGACCATCCCGATTTCGCCCTGGCCTATTCCGCCTTGGCGGCGTGGTGCACGCGTCTTGATCGCCACGAAGATGCCGTCAGGCATGCCCGCCGAGTCTGTGAGCTCGAACCCAAAGATCCATTCAGCTACACGGCGTTGAGCGTGGCGTGCATGCGCGGCGGCAAGATCACCGAAGCCGAGGATGCACTGGCACGATCGCGAGCGATGCAGGGCGGTTGAGGGAGGTCGGCTGGTCCGACAGGCCTGGCCGACCCTCTGCGCACAACCAATCGCCCGGAGGCTTACCTCGATCCGGCTCCGCTGTTCGGGCCCGGACGCGGGCCTCAACTCAATCAGCGGTCGATCTGTTCCGCGAGGGCCTTGTCGAGGGCGGCAAGCCGCTCCCGGTCATCGGCATTCAGACGTTCCTTCCGCAGCCCCTCCGACTCGGCGTTGATCAGAGCTGCGCGGCACTCCGACGTCATCCGGGCATCGTAGGCGGCCACGGCCATGTGGAGATAGGTCGTGGCGGTGGGGGCCAGTATCGCTTCCTTCAGGTCCACGATGGCCTGCGTGGTGTCCCCCCGCGCGAGCCAGACGAGCGCTTGGGTGTCGAGGAGCGTTGGGTGCGGGCCGAGCTCGACGACGGCTGATTGGATCAGCTTCCGTGCCTCATCGGTCTCCTTCCGGCCAATCAGAACCGCCGCGAGATTGTTCGACGCCCGTGCCGCGATGGACGGCGGGAGATCGGGACTGGCGAGGAGCTGCCGGTAGGTCGCGATCGACTCCTCCGGTTTTCCGATCAATTCCATCAAAGCCCCCTGAAGGATCTGGATCATGGCTGAATCCGGATCGAGCCGGCGGGCCTTGGCGACCATCTCGATAACGCGTTGGTCGGCAGCCGCGGACGGGGAGGTTCCATTGGCTTCGAGGATACCGAGGCCGGTCCCGAGAAGGTCGAGGATCGGAACGTTATCCCACGCGGTCTCGAGAAGCTCCACGGCCTCGTCGGTGCGCTGTTGTCGCCCGAGAAACGAGGCCCGCTCCAGGATTCCCAAGGCAGAGACATCGGCATACTCCTTGTAGAGCTTGTCGGCCGCCTTCGGGAAACCGAGCTCTTCCACCAACTGCGCAACCATGCCCATGGAGGAAACGTTTTCGGGCGACAGGTTCCCGTTGGGAATGAGCTTTCTTGCAGCGTCGGCGGCCGCCTCACGATCGTTGGCTGCGATCGCGAGTTTGGCGTCGAGTCGCACCGTCATCACCGCGTCGGGGGCGTTCTGCCGGAGGCGGTTGGCCCAAGTCCGGGCCGAGGCGAGCTCTCCATGGGCGATGAGTTGTTCGACAAGCGTTGCAATCACGGCCGGGGGGCAATCGGGCTCGGCCGCGATATCAAACAAAGATTCGCGCGAATCCAGCCAGTTTCCGAGTTTGTCCTGCAGCCAAGCCCGCAGCACCCGCTGCTCGGTGTCGAGGTCACTCCGCCGCTTCAAGTCATCGAGGAGGGAGATCGCCCGTCTCCAGCACTTCGGTTCCTCCCGTTCCATGAGAATGGCAAACTCGATCTTCAGATCTTCCGGAGTCAAATTTCCCTCGGCGTCCGTGTTCTGCTCGAGGATCTGCAGGGTCTCGAGGAGCTCGCGGTACGTCGAGTTTCTCGTGAATTCCTGGGCGATTTTGCGACGGGCCCAGTAGAGGCTCGTCGTCCCCGCCGCCTCGGGCATGGCGATGATCCGCAGGAGCTCCTCCTTGGCGGGCTTCAACTGGCCGCGGCGGACGAGGAACTCGGCCAATCGCCGGGCAACACGCGGGTCGGTGGGGGCGGCTAGGGTGGCGCTGCGGTAGGCTTTCTCGGCCTTTGCGGGATCCCCCCGCATCTCGTGCGTGATCGCGTTGAGGATCTCCCCGTCGGCGCCGCCGAGCGTCGAGATGGCACGCTGCAGCGTTTCCTCGGCCCGTTGCGTCTGCCCCAGCAGGAGTTGCTGTCGGATCGTCTCGATCCAGCAATCGAGCCTGTCGGGGGCGAGCTCCGCAGCCTGCTCGAGGACTTCTAGAGCGCGGGGTTGCTTGTCACACCGCCGCAGCAGGCCAGCAAACCAGAGGAGATGGTCGACATTCGATCCCTGCTCCAAGGTGATCGCCTCGGCCTGGGCCACGGCTTCGTCGAATCGGCCGGCCTGAACGTTGATATCGGCCCGGATCCGTGCCGCGCCCAGCCCTGCGGCCTGCCCCATGGAGTCGATGACCTGCCGCGCCTCATCGAGCCGGCCGGTCTGTCGGAGCAGCCCTGCCAGCATCCGTGAAACTCCGGGGTTCGTAGCCCCCTGCTCGATCGCTTTCTGGAGGTGGCTGATCGAGGCGTTGGTGTCCCCCCGGATTCCGGCGATCTCCGCGAAGCACTGCTGGATCTGAAACCAACCCGGCCGGTCGTTCTCCGCTTCCAAGAGATAGTTGCGGGCCTGGTCGAGGCCGGTCCGATCCTCCGCCGAGAGCGGCGGGGGAACCTTGTCTTCGCCGAGTTGGAGGTCCCTCGCGACTTGGACCTGCAGAATCAGGACCATCGCCTGGGCGACACGGGACTGTGGCGAGGATCGGCCCGTCAAATCGCCGATCTGTTCGGCATAGGCGGCGAGTTTTGCCACATCCTTCTGGTCGATCGCGATCTGGAGCAGGGATGCGTGGGCTCGAACCTCCGACGGCTCCCGTTCGAGAATGACGGCTGCGATCCGCTCGGCCTCGGGGATGTTCTGCTGCTGGATCCGGATCGCCATGACGGCGAGGAGGACGAGAACGGCGTCCTTGGTGGGGATTTCCTTGCAGGTGGCTTCGACGGCCACCAGACCAGCCTCTCCTTCTTCTCCTCCCAGGCTGGCGGAGGTACGGGCTTCAGCGGCGAGCACCCGGGGATCCAGACGGACCAGCGGGTTCATCCGCACGATCGTCTCCCGGGCCCGATCGACCTGCGTGTCGGCGACGAGCAGGGTCACCAACTGGGCGGCGACCTGGGGATCGTCCGGAGCAGCCTCGAAGGCCTGGGACACGACCTCAACCGCGGCCGAATTGTCGCCGCGACGTTGCAGGACATTCGATTGAATCGACGCGAGTTGGCTATTCCCGATATGAGGCGAGGTGCTCAAGAGTTCAACGAGCGCATCGACCTTCTTCCAGTTCCGTTCCGCTTCGGGGCGACGCAATTGGTCCTTGACCCGGAGGTCAAGCAGGGGGGCCCAGAGCAGTTGCATGCGCGGGAGTTCTTCCACGGACTGGAGCGCTGCCAGCGACTCGAACTCCGCCAAGGCCTCGTCGGTCCTCCCTGCCTGGGCGTGGGCCGTCGCCAGCGCGACGCGGGCCTGGTACGAGTTTGGTTCGTTGGCGAGCACGCGTCGGCTCGCCTCGAGCAGCTCGTCCGACTGCCCCAGCGCCTGGTGGCAGATCGCCATGGCGAGATCGACTGCCTGGCTGAGTTGCTGGATGCTGGCAACATTCGGGCGGAGCTGCTTCAGTTTCTCCAGGGCCGGGTGCCACTGCCGGCGTTCCATGAGAAGGCGGGCATCCGCCCACCCCACGACCGGGTTGTCGTCCCCCTCGAGCGCTCGCATCGCTTCGACATGGGGGATCGCCTCCTCGCCACGTTCGAGATCGAAAAGGAGATCGATGAGCCTGCCGAGGATGACCGGATTGTCGGGGAGCGTCTCCACCCCCTTGGCAAGGATCTCGAGCGCCAAGTTCGGCTCCGCCATGCGCTTGGCCAGATCGGCATGCCCGGTAATGACGCGGGCATCGTCGGCGTAGGGGGCCAGTCCCTCCTCGATCACCTTCTTCGCCCGCGGGAAGTCGTTGGTCCGCATCGCGATCTCGAACTCGGCGAAGAGCACCTGTGGGGATTCGGGCGCCAGTTGGGCCGCCCTCGCAATTTCGATCCCCGCCGCCGAGAGATCGTTGTGGAAGAAGCTCCACGTCGCCATCGAAAGCCATGAATTGGGGTCGGTGGGGTAAACCTCCGGAAGGCGCCGCATGACCCTCGAGGCGGTGGCGGTGTCGCTGTAGCGGCGCTCGAGAATCTCGGCGATGAGGAGGTAGGCCTCGGAGCATTCAGCGAGCGGTTCCCAGGAGGTATCAAACGACTTCGTGCCGATATCGAAACCGATCAATTTCGAGGCGACCTCGGCCGCCTCGTCGTAACGCCCCATTCCCGCACAGGAGGTGGCGTAACGCAGATCGATGACGTAATCGGGTGTGGCTACCTTCGGGGCACTTTCGTCCCCTGGTTCGGGAGTTGGTTCGGAAGTTGGTGCGGGGGCTGCCGGCGTTGCTGTGGCGGGCACAGGCTTGGCCAGGCGATGGTCGCGGATGAGCCCGAAATGCTGCCGCGCTTCGGTGAAATTGCCGAACCGATAAAGGAATCCGGCAAGTTGCTCCCGGAGATCGTCGTCATCGGGATTCCGCTGTACCGCTGTTTCCAGGGCGTCGTAGGCCTGGGCCTGGCTGGCCCTCGAAGAGCGCGTCGCCCCGACCTTGCGGAGCATGAGTTTGGCGAACTCGGCTCGGGCCTGGTTGTCGTCGTCCCGCAATCCGATGTAGCGCACATAGAGCCCGACGGCCTCGTCCGAGCGCCCCTCCTCGGCGCGTTCGCGGGCGAGAACGAGAACGTTGTGGGCATTGCGGTAGACCTGGTACCCGTGGATCGCGTAGGTGCCGACTGTCCCTCCGAGGACGAGGACGGCGACGATGATCAGGAGTTTCAGGTTGACCGTTTTCATGGGGATGACGGGCCGCTGATGTGCGGCTCCTTTGCTTGGCCTTGTGGCTGGGGTTGGGCGTCGTCCAAGTGAGCCCGCTGGGCGGGACGGCGAGCCCACCCGACGAGAACTCCCGGGACGAACCCGCGACGGTCCACACCCTGTTCGAAGCCCCTCTCTATGACGGGCGACCCACAGAGGACGGGCGACCCACATAGGACAGGACACCTAATATGACGGGAGACCCGGAAATCGTTCAACCATCCGCCCGACATCCTTCCTGGGCCCCGACTGCCCCGATCGCCCCAAACTCAGTCTCATCCCATCTGTCGGGGCAGTCTGGGGGGAAGAAACCGGTCGGCCAGGAACCGGAAAAGTCCGATCAAAGAATTGGGAGGGGTTGGGACGAAAAAACCGCATGAGTCGGGATAAACGGTCGTAGGGCCGATGGGCCCGCACCCGCCACAATCGATCCACAGCGAGGTCAACCATGCCCCCCCGACCCCCCCGAATCTGCTCCTCATTCGCTTCTTCGAGAGCGTTTCGTGCCCGGATCATCGTGGCCGCCGTCTTCGGCGCCGGCGCTTGTCCGGGGTGGGTGTTGGCCCAGCAGGCCGGGGGCGGAACGATGCCCCGGCGGGCCGAATCGACGGCTGCCGTTGAGCGGGCGGGTTGGTCGCGGGCGATTCTGCCGGCAAAGCAGGCGGCCCGGGGGGGAAATGCAGACGCGAAGGTGGCTGCGGCGACGTCGGGACGCACCGGTCCGCGTGCCAACGCGGCGGTCTCCACCCGTGCGCGGGCTCCGGCTGCGCGGGCTCCGGCTGCGGGGGTCCGGCAGACGAGCGCCGTCGGCACGGCCGACGGTGGTGTGGTGCTTGCCGGTCACGCCGTGGCCGCCGCCGATTGTCGGCAGTGTGGCCAACGGGGCTGCGGGAAGTGCCGTCCCGCCGGTGGCCGTCTCGATCTCCCCTGCAATGGTCTCTGCGAGCAGGGAGGCTGTCCGGCCCATTGCCCGGTGCGTCCGGATCAGTTCGGCTATTACGCGACCCGCTGGCGATCGTGGCCCGGGCAGAGCGTAAAGCAGGTCGGCAACTTCGATCCCGCCACGACGCCCGTCGTCCCTCCCCGCTCCGAAGTGCCGGAGATGGCGGAGGAGCTCACGTTGCCCAACCAGCAGGAAGAGGGCGCTGCAGACGACGGCGACGAAGAACAAGGCGATGAGGAAGGCAAGGATGGCGGGGAGATGTCTGGCGACGGTGCCCCCGGCGACGCTCCACCCCCCCCGAAAGCCGAGGCGGAGGAGGCCGGCGATGCCTCGAAGCCCGTGGGCGCCAAGGAGGACGACAAGCCAGCGGCCGCGGTTGACGCTGCATCGACGGGCGACGCTTCTTCCGCTCGGCCGTCCGACGATTCCGGGGCCGCTGCGGCGCTGCCGGCTGGAACCTTCGCCGGCACCGCGTGGGCGAACTTGGGGCGCGGAACGCGGGCCGAATCGACGCTGGATCCCCGCGGGAATGTGGTGCAAACCAGCGCGTGGGTCGAGGCGACGCAGAGCGACCGCCCGGCGGGCGATCGCGACCACTCGAAGCTCCGTTCGCCGACGCTGAAGCTCGTCGAGCTCAACGAACAAGCCGTCGAAAAGTGCCGCGAGAAAACTGCGGCTGCCGCGGCGACAGCGGGGAAGACGGCGGCGAATCCGCTCCGCGGAGCGACCGCCCAGCTGGGGAATCCGCTCCGCTGACAGAGGCCTCGGGGGAGCACTGCGAGAGGCGGGACTCGAACCCGCACGCCTTGCGGCACTGGAACCTAAATCC
>Ga0114978_10001911_pt1 | contig 17420 bp, 14 predicted proteins | sample S_140212_EF_Meta_FD_87027 | JGI IMG/M metagenome (GOLD analysis project Ga0114978, IMG submission 87027) | Freshwater microbial communities from Lake Simoncouche, Canada to study carbon cycling - S_140212_EF_MetaG | ecosystem: Environmental > Aquatic > Freshwater > Lake | place: Lake... | reverse complement strand
CTCCATCAGCATGGCAAAAGAAAAGATCAGGTACATCGTACCGATGTCTTTATGGTTGGTTGCAAATAGCCACCGACGCCAACCCTGTGGCATGTGGTGTGCATGGTCATGGCCGTGGCCTGAAACGTGGTCTGCTGTAACGCTGCTCATAGTTGACTCCTATCCTGCTTTCACCGTAATCGCACACCTGGCGCGATCATCAGCCGATCTAAACAAAATGTGACGAAACTTAACGTGCTGCCTTGATATCTGCTGGAGAAACAACGGGATCTTGCCCTTTGCCGGCGTTACCCCAAGAGGCACGCGTAAAGGTAATCACCGACGCAATTTCAACGTCATTTAACTGGCCACCAAAAGCGGCCATTGCCGTACCCTGCTTGCCTTTAAGCAGAATCTGGATCTGGTCTGCCTTAGGACCTAACACCATCTTGCTGCCATCAAGCGCCGGGAAAGCACCAACAACGCCCTTACCACTACCCTGATGACATGCCACGCAATTTGCCGCATAAACTTTTTCGCCACGGGCAACTAGATCGGCCGCCGACCATTCTTTGTTTGGATCATCGGCCGCAGCTGCAAGCAATTTTTTCTGCTCTGCTGACCAGGTTGCATAATCTTGTTCAGAAACAACCTTCACGACGATTGGCATAAAGGCATGATCTTTACCGCAGAGCTCAGTGCACTGCCCGCGAAACTCACCAACTTTTTCGGCACGGAACCAAACGCTTCGGATAAAGCCGGGGATCGCATCTTGCTTGACAGCCAAATCAGGCACCATCCAAGAATGGATCACATCACCACCCGTAACAGCAATACGGATTTTTTTACCTATTGGCACAACCAAGGGATTATCAACTTCCATCAGGTACAGCGGACCGCGTGGCTCTTTGCCTTCGATCTGCGCACGAGGAGTCGCTAAGTTAGAGAGGAACTTAACGCCGGCCGCTGGGCCATCGATGTATTCATAACCCCATTTCCATTGATAACCCGTCACCTTCACGGTGATGTCTGCGCCGCTGGTGTCTTTCATGGCGACGACCGTACGGGTGGCCGGCAAGGCCATTGCAATCACGATAACGAAGGGGATGACCGTCCAGGCGACTTCAACACCTAAGTGCTCATGGAACGTGGCTGCTTTGGCGCCGCGCGACTTACGGTGCGCCCAAATTGAATAAAACATGACCCCGAACACGGCAACAAAAATCACCATGCACACGATCAGCATGAACCAATGCAACCATGCAATATCTTTGGCGATCTGGGTTACGCCTTCTGGCAAATTAAGCTGATTGACACGGGGCCCGCCCGGCATGTCTTTAACTTGTGCGCTTACCACACCACAAAAAAGCATGGCACAGGCGCCCAGTAACCCTCTGACCTTCTTCATGCTGAACCTCGAATACGTTGCGCTTCAGTGCCAACATCCATAACCACTAAGGCCACATGGATAACAGGCGCTATCTACACAAAATTGTTGGATTGTTGGACTCTTGGCATTTTGGTGCCTTGAACCAACGCAAATCATTAATAAAAGATATTCGTATTAAACCCCGAGGATTATAGCGTGGCTGAGAAGGTCTCGCTGCCCTACAATCTGTGTCGACTCCAAGCCCTTAATGACTTTATGTATTCCACAAGACTTTCTTTGGACCGTACAAGCCTGCAAAGCCTGTTTGACGACCTTTTAAGCCGCGCCAATCAGCCTCCCCAAACAGGTTCGCTGCCGCTTTTAATCGGCGGGCAACGCTGTGGGTGGCTTTTTTCAAAAGCGGCGCAAGCGCTTTCGGGCCTGGAGGGTGTCGAACTTAAACCCGATCATGCACACATTGGCAGGCTGGCCGGTTCTGGACCCGCTTTAAACGCACTGCTCGCGTCGGTGGCAAACACGCTTCGACTGGCGGGCTGCGCCCCCGGTTGGCGCAATGAACTCTTGGACGTCTGGGTGGATGACGACGGGCCCGAGGCATCGTCCACCCTCAGGCAGCCAATCGCCGCCCTCGAACGCGGCATCGTGCGCCCCTTGGGCTTGATTACCCGAGCCGTTCACTTGAGTGGCTGGTCGGCTGACGGCAGGCTTTGGGTTGCCAGGCGCGCCCTCACCAAGGCGACCGATCCGGGTATGTGGGATACCCTCGTGGGAGGTCTGATTTCGAGTCAAGAAGACCTTCAAACCGGCCTGGTGCGCGAGGCCGACGAAGAGGCTGGCCTTGACCCGCAAGATATTGCAAACCGTACACCACTCAGAACGATTACGCGTATGCGCAGGCAAGTGTCCGAGGGATATCAATCTGAAGATGTACTGACCTGTGAGTGCGTGCTTCCCGCCGGGGTGACGCCTAAAAATCGGGATGGAGAAGTCATGGAGATTACGCTGCTCGATCCTTCAATCGTTTACAGCATGCTCAAAGAGGGTGCTTTTACGCTCGAGGCGTCAATCGTACTGGCCGAAGACCTTTTGAAACGCACGGTGGCAGGCTCTGCCTAAGCAGAAGCTTGCCCCATGAACAGTCAAGCAGTCAGGTGGGACCGCATTTTTTTCATCGCGGCAACTTCGATCTGACGAATACGCTCTGCTGAAACGCCAAACTCAGCAGCCAGATCATGTAAAGTTGGGCCGCCATCGTCTTGCAACCAACGCGCCTCAACGATTCGACGCGAGCGCTCATCTAGCACCTCAAGCGCGCGAGACAAGCCGTTGGACTGCAGGTCGTCAAGCGCGTGGCGCTCAAGCACTTGTGTTGGGTCCGAGCGCCCGTCATCAGACAAATACGCGATCGGCGCATACGACTCGTCGTCGTCGTCTTGGTTTTCAAGTGATATTTCACGTCCTGACATTCGCACTTCCATTTCTCGAACGTCTTCCGGACTCACCTTCAGGGTTGCCGCGATTTCGGCGACTTGACTCGAGTCAAGTGTTTGGCCGTCGGGTCGCATACTGCGCAAATTAAAAAACAGTTTGCGCTGGGCTTTTGTGGTCGCAACCTTGACCATGCGCCAATTTCGCACGACATACTCGTGAATCTCGGCCTTAATCCAGTGCACCGCAAACGAGACCAACCGCACCCCGCGCTCTGGATCAAAACGCTTGACGGCCTTCATCAGGCCAACGTTTCCTTCTTGAATCAGATCAGCATGGGGCAAACCGTAGCCCAAATACTGGCGGGCAACCGATACAACCAAACGCAAATGCGACAGCACCAACTCACGGGCTGCATCGATATCATCGCTGTCACGCAAGCGCTGGGCGAGCTTAATCTCTTGCTCAGCTGAAAGCACCGGCAAACGATTAACCGTTGAGATGTAGGCGTCTATCGTCCCAAGCGAGCCAGGATTCGAGATAGCCATTGCTAATTGTGATGGTTTTAGGGTCAAAGCAGCCGAGTTAGTCATGTGTTGATCGCTCCAAAACGCGGTGACGATGCATACGAATATATTAGCACTCTCGTCACTCGAGTGCCAATAAGACGGCTTCTGGGTCAGAAAGTTCCGCATTTCTTCTCGGGGTGTTAATCTCAAGGTGCTCCGGTCGGCGGCTAGCAGGGTTTAGGTTTGCCGGTTCACTTTAGGTTCGGGTATGGCCGATTTAGTCAAGTTTTTATCAAAAATTTTGTTGGCATGTCTGCTTGTCATAGCCGTTGGCTGGACAACTTACATCGGCGTGCGCTTCTACCATGCCGAGCAAGTCGCCTACCGCTGGGTTTCTGGCTTAGCCGCTAAAGAGGCGGAGTTCGAGAAAAAGGTGGCGAGTGGGGGTGGTAACACGCTCACGGGCTACGCAACGCCAGATCGTGCCAAAGTCATTGAGGGAATTGAAGGAAACCTCTCAGGGCTGACTTATGACGCGCTGCAAAAGCGTCTTTGGGCCGTGTCAAATAAACCCACCACGCTTGTTGCTCTGTCAATAGATGGTCAGTTGCTTGCGACCTACCCCCTCAAGGGCATGTCTGATGTCGATGGCGTCGCCTGGATCGGTGGCAACCGGCTCGCGCTCGTGAATGGCAAGCGCAATCGCATCGCACTCGTTGAAATCCCCGTCACACCACAAACCATCGACACCACGCGTGCATTTTCTTTGGTGCTCAGGTTCGGCGAGTCTGAAGATAGCAATTACGGGTTTCAGGGTTTAGGCTATGACCTGAAGCGAGACCGCCTCTATATCGCCAAAGAGCATAGTCCGCGGGCGCTCTATAGGGTAAGTGGCCTGAACTATCTGCAAGCGCCCGACTCAAGAGGCCTCAGAATTGAAAACGTGAGTCGTTGGCTGGATGAAGTACCTTTTGCAACGGATCTTTCGTCAGTCGAAGTCGACCCAGCGACAGGGCGCGTGTTTTTGCTCAGCGAAGAATCCCAAATAATTGTGCAGCTTGACGGAGATAGCGGTGAGGGGCGCGGTATGTTGTCGTTATCCTCAAAAGGCGCAACGCCCATGCCTCGCCCTGAAGGCGTCGCGACCGATGAAGGTGGCAACCTGTATATCGTAAGCGCCCCAAATCTGTTCTACCGCCTTCGCAAGCCCTAGCCGCGATGCTGGGCATCAAGACCACTTAGATATGGCTCGGCTACCGCGGCTGTATGCCCCAGCAATGGCACAACTGATCACTGCGAAGTTCGCGAATACGATCAGCTTGGCGCCTAGCCTGGCGGCAGTGCAAAACTACCAACTTTTATTAGCCTGGCTTGGCCAAAGTGCGCAGCTGCATAACATGTCCGTGCACGGCTGGTACCTGTCGTCCAAGAGCCTATCTTTACTTTTAACGCCAAACGATGCTCTTGGCGTGCCTCGACTAGTGCAAGACCTGGGCCGCAGGCTCGCCGCGCACTTAAAAATTGGTACGGTGTTCATTGGGCGGTATCGATCCACGATCCCCGAACCTGAGCACTGGGTACTCCCTAGCCTGATTTGGCTTGAGCGCAGCCCCGTGCGCGAGGGCTTAGTCAGCGAGCCCTCGCAATGGGCCTGGTCTTCGGCCGTTTCACACACCGAGGGCGGCGACTCCCGCGCGTCATGGTTGCAACCGCATCACGACTATTGGCTCTGTGGCAACACCCCCTTTGATCGACAAGCTGCCTACCGCGAACTGCTCAACCAGGGCAACACTATTGCGCAGGATCAAAAAATTGGGGCTGCAATACGAGGCCAGTGGGGCTTAGGGAGTGCGACTTTTTTAACTGAGCTAGCCACCTCGGCCAATCGACGGGTAGCGCCAGGGGTGCGTGGCCGACCCAAACGGGCCACCTAGTCAACCGATGTGTCCCCATTTAATTCTGCCTGTCTTTGCTCGTCAGATTAAATAGGGACGCACCCCAATTAATTCCTCTTGCAGTGCCGCATTTTCAGGCGTATCGTCTCTGCCTCGCACTGCAACATGCCTTTAGTGGTTCCGGAGCACCTTATGCAAACTTTTCCCTTGAAATTTCAGCCCGCCGAACAGCAACAGTCCGCGGCAATTGGCCACAGCGGCCTACCCAAAGCCCAAGGGCTTTATTCGCCCGCTCACGAGCATGATGCCTGCGGCGTCGGCTTCGTGGCACATATCAAGGGGCAAAAAAGTCATTCCATCGTGCAGCAAGGCCTAAAAATCCTTGAAAACCTCGATCATCGTGGCGCAGTCGGTGCCGACAAGCTCATGGGCGATGGCGCGGGTATTTTGATACAAATTCCCGATGCGTTCTTTAGACAAGATCTGGCGCGCCAAGGCGTGACGCTACCCGCTCCGGGTGAGTACGGCGTCGCGATGGTTTTTTTACCAAAAGAAATCGCTTCGCGTCTGGCCTGTGAACAAGAACTCGAGCGCGCAGTGCGTGCTGAAAAACAAGTCGTTCTAGGTTGGCGCGATGTGCCGGTGGATGCCGACATGCCCATGTCGCCCACTGTACGCGCTTGCGAACCTGTCATTCGCCAGCTATTTATTGGTCGCGGCGCGGATGTCATGGTGCCCGATGCGCTCGAGCGCAAACTATATGTGATTCGCAAAACTGCGAGCCACGCAATCCAAGCAATGGGCTTGGTACACGGTCAAGAATATTTCGTCCCCTCGGCTTCCGTGCGCACCATTGTCTACAAAGGCCTACTGCTCGCAGATCAGGTCGGTCGTTACTACCGCGACCTCGCCGATCCATTAACCGTCTCAGCCGTCGCCTTAGTTCATCAACGTTTTTCGACAAACACGTTCCCGGCTTGGCCGCTTGCACATCCCTATCGCATGATTGCGCACAACGGCGAGATCAACACAGTCAAAGGTAACTTCAACTGGTTGCGCGCTCGCGAAGGCATGATGCAGTCTGCGGTGCTTGGGGATGACCTTCAAAAGTTATACCCCATCGTCTATGAAGGGCAGTCAGACACCGCAACCTTTGACAACTGTCTCGAGCTCTTGGTTATGTCGGGATATTCACTGGCCCACGCCATGATGATGATGATTCCAGAAGCCTGGGAACAACATACGCATATGGACGCGAGCCGTCGCGCCTTCTATGAGTACCATGCAGCGATGATGGAGCCCTGGGATGGCCCCGCCGCCGTTGCCTTTACCGATGGCCGTCAGATTGGCGCAACGCTTGATCGCAACGGCTTACGTCCAGCCCGTTACCTGATCACCGATGACGATATGGTCATCATGGCCTCCGAAGCCGGAACCTTACCGATTCCCGAAAATCGGATAGTCAAAAAGTGGCGTCTGCAACCAGGCAAAATGTTTTTAATCGACCTCGAACAAGGTCGCATCATCGACGATGCCGAAATCAAATCACAACTTGCGAACTCACGGCCATACCGGCAATGGATTGATCGTTTGCGCGTGAAGCTCGAATCATTGCCGGCACCTGAAAACGCAGCGCTGTCCAACCCGAACGAAACCTTACTCGACCGTCAGCAGGCATTTGGCTGGACGCAAGAAGATTACAAGTTCATTCTTGAAGTGATGGCCGAGACGGGCGAAGAGTCAATTGGCTCAATGGGCAACGATGCGCCCTTAGCAATTTTGTCGAGCCGCGCAAAACCTTTTTACAATTATTTTCGTCAGCTGTTTGCTCAGGTCACCAACCCACCCATCGACCCCATCCGCGAACAAATGGTGATGTCGCTGGTGTCTTTTATTGGCCCCAAGCCAAATCTGCTTGACATCAACAATGTGAATCCTCCCCTGCGCTTAGAGGTCACTCAGCCCGTGCTCGACGTGGCCGAAATGGCGCAGTTGCGATCCATCGCCGAGGTCACAGGCGATAAGTTTCGCAGTTTTGAGCTTGATATCACTTACCCGGCTGCCTGGGGTGCCCAAGGGATCGAAGCCCGCTTGGCTGCGCTCTGCGCGCGCGCAGTTGATGCCGTGAACACTGGGTTCACCGTCCTCATCCTGACCGACCGCCACGTCGATCACGAACGCGTTGCGATTCCCGCCTTGCTTGCCACCTCTGCCATTCATCAGCACCTGATTCGCGCGGGCTTACGCACCAACACTGGTTTGGTTGTCGAGACCGGCTCGGCGCGTGAAGTTCATCACTTTGCCTTGCTAGGTGGTTACGGCGCCGAAGCCATTCATCCGTTTCTTGCACTCGAAAGCTTGAAGCAAATGTCAGCGACGCCCGAGAAGGCCGAAAAAAACTATATCAAAGCAATCGGCAAAGGCCTCAATAAAGTGATGTCCAAGATGGGCATTTCTACTTATATGTCTTATTGTGGCGCGCAAATTTTTGAAGCAGTCGGTTTGCGCACCGCCTTGGTCAACAAATATTTTTCAGGCACCGCCAGCACCATCGAAGGGATCGGAATTTTCGAAGTCGCCGAAGAAGCGCTACGCACACATCGCGCAGCTTTTGGTAACGACCCTGTTCTTGCAAACGCGCTAGATGCTGGTGGCGAGTATGCCTACCGCGTTCGCGGTGAAGAACATATGTGGACGCCCGATTCAATTGCCAAGTTGCAACACGCAACACGCGCCAATAACTATCGCACTTACAAAGAGTACGCTCAACTGATCAACGATCAAAGTCGGCGTCATATGACGTTGCGCGGGCTCTTTGAATTCAAGGTTGACCCCGCGCGCGCCATTTCAATCGACGAGGTCGAGCCCGCCAAAGAAATTGTCAAACGCTTTGCTACTGGCGCCATGTCTTTGGGTTCAATCTCGACTGAAGCCCATTCTGTTCTGGCAGTCGCCATGAACCGCATCGGCGGCAAATCTAATACTGGCGAGGGTGGTGAAGACGAACTGCGCTATCGCAACGAACTGCGCACCGGCAACAGTGGCATCAAGGCGGGCGCTACGCTCGCCTCTGAACTCGGCGCCGATCGTATTGCCGCTGACGTGCCCTTGCAAGCCGGCGATTCAATGCGCTCTAAAATCAAACAAGTTGCGTCTGGTCGGTTTGGCGTCAGCGCCGAATACCTGTCAAGTGCCGATCAAATTCAGATCAAAATGGCACAGGGTGCTAAGCCTGGTGAGGGCGGACAATTGCCTGGGCACAAGGTATCCGAATACATCGCCAAACTGCGCTGCTCAGTTCCAGGCGTGGGTTTAATTTCGCCTCCACCGCATCACGATATTTATTCGATCGAAGATTTAGCGCAGCTGATTCATGATCTAAAAAACGTGAATGCGCGCGCCTCGATTTCTGTCAAGCTTGTCTCTGAAGTCGGCGTAGGCACCGTTGCTGCAGGTGTTGCCAAAGCAAAGGCCGATCACGTCACCATCTCGGGGCATGACGGCGGCACAGGGGCCTCGCCCGTCTCCTCCATCAAACACGCGGGCACGCCCTGGGAGCTTGGCTTAGCCGAAACTCAGCAAACCCTGATGCTCAACAAGTTGCGCAGCCGTATCCGCGTGCAAGCCGATGGGCAAATGAAGACTGGACGCGACGTTGCGATCGGCGCGTTACTCGGTGCTGACGAGTTTGGTTTTGCGACGGCGCCGCTTGTCGTTGAAGGTTGCATCATGATGCGCAAATGCCATCTGAACACCTGCCCGGTTGGCGTAGCCACGCAAGACCCCGTCTTGCGGCAAAAGTTTCAAGGTAAACCAGAGCATGTCGTGAACTACTTCTTTTTTGTTGCTGAAGAAGTTCGCGAAATTATGGCGCAGCTTGGCATTCGCTCGTTTGACGACCTCGTCGGGCGTGTCGATTTGCTTGACACCCGCTCTGGTATTGAGCATTGGAAAGCACACGGTCTAGATTTCAGTCGTGTGTTTTATCAGCCGAATAACGATAGTCCGCGCCGTCAGATTGAAACGCAGGATCACGGTCTTGAGTCTGCCCTGGATCACGAACTAATCGAGCGTAGTAAAGCCGCCATTGAACGCGGCGAAAAAGTTTCGTTTATCGTGCCGGTGCGCAATCGCAACCGTACGATCGGAACCATGCTCTCGGGCCGCATTGCCACGCGTTACGGCGATGAAGGCTTGCCCGACGACACGATTCATATCCAGTGCAACGGCACCGCAGGCCAAAGCTTTGGCGCGTTTCTGGCACGCGGCATCACCCTCGACTTGGTAGGCGAAGGCAATGACTACGTCGGCAAAGGCCTGTCAGGCGGTCGGATTATTGTGCGTTCGCCCAACGATTTTCGCGGCTTAGGCACTGACCACATCATTATCGGCAACACGGTGCTCTATGGCGCAACCGGTGGCGAGGCTTACTTCAATGGTGTCGCAGGCGAACGCTTTGCAGTGCGCAACTCGGGCGCAGCGGCCGTCGTCGAAGGCACAGGCGATCATGGTTGTGAGTACATGACTGGTGGAACGGTCGTTGTACTGGGTGCGACAGGGCGTAACTTTGCGGCCGGCATGTCCGGCGGCGTCGCCTACGTCTGGGACCCCGAACGAACCTTCGCAGAACGCTGCAACATGAGTATGGTTGCAATCGAACCGGTTCTGTCCTCAGCTGAGCAAGAAAAAACCCAGGGGATCGATATTTGGCACAGCCTGGGCCGTGCCGATGCTCGAGAAACTGACGAGGCGATTCTCAAACGACTGGTTGAAAATCATTTCCGGTACACCGGTAGTTTTGGTGCGCGCGATCTTGTGAGTAACTGGGAAAGTGCGCGCGGCAAATTCATCAAAATTATGCCTGTGGATTACAAACGCGCACTTGGCGAAATGTGGCGCGCGGCCAATCCACAGCCTAAAGCAGCTTAAGGAATCATCATGGGAAAAATCACTGGCTTTCTAGAGGTCGATCGTCTGCAAGAGGCCTCAGAGGCTCCGGCGAGTCGCTTAAAGCACTGGCGTGAATTTGTGTTGCATCTGTCGGATGAGCAAGCGGGCAAGCAAGCTGCGCGTTGCATGGATTGTGGCATTCCATTTTGCAATAATGGCTGCCCCGTCAACAACATCATCCCCGACTGGAACGATTTGGTTTATCGCCAAAACTGGCGGGGTGCACTTGATGTGTTGCACTCAACCAATAACTTCCCCGAATTCACGGGTCGTATTTGTCCAGCGCCTTGCGAATCTGCCTGCACCCTCAATATCAATGACGACGCCGTCGGTATTAAATCGATTGAGCACGCCATTATTGACAAGGGATGGGCCGAAGGCTGGGTAGTACCACAACCACCCGCGCACAAAACGGGTAAAACCGTTGCTGTGATTGGTTCTGGTCCCGCAGGCTTAGCCTGCGCCCAACAATTAGCGCGCGCGGGTCATGCGGTCACGGTGTTTGAAAAGAGCGATCGTATCGGCGGCTTGCTGCGCTATGGTATTCCAGATTTCAAGCTCGAAAAAACCTTGATCGATCAACGAATGAGTCAAATGCAGGCTGAAGGCGTGGTGTTTAAAACCTCGCACTACATCGGTCACGCAGCAGATGCCCCCTCTAAAGACCTTACAGTTCAAACACCCGACGCATTGCAAAAAATGTTTGACGCGGTTGTCTTGACAGGCGGTTGTGAAACACCACGCGACCTACCGATTGCCGGTCGCGAGCTTGACGGCGTGATGTACGCCATGGATTTCTTGCGGCCACAAAACAAAGTGGTCGCGGGTGACAAACTGAGCTCACAAGTACTCGCCAAGGGCAAACACGTCGTGGTCATCGGTGGTGGTGATACCGGCTCTGATTGCGTTGGCACCAGTAACCGTCACGGCGCCAAATCAGTCACTCAAATTGAGCTGATGCCACGCCCACCTGAAGAAGAAAACAAAGCCTTGACATGGCCTTACTGGCCTGCCAAGTTACGTACCTCGTCGTCGCACGAAGAGGGCGCTGAACGCGACTGGGCAATCACCAGTAAATCACTTGCCGGCAAGAGCGGTAAAGTCGAAAAGCTGATCGCAGCGCGCGTCGAATGGATTAAGGACGAGACCTCGGGTCAGATGAAAATGCAAGAGGTCAAAGGCTCTGAGTTCGATATTCAGGCCGATCTGGTGTTGCTCGCGATGGGTTTTGTGGCACCGGTCAGCAATATCTTGACGGCCTTTGGTGTCGATCAAGATGCGCGAGGCAACGTTCGAGCGAACACCGACGACTATCAGACCAACCTCACAAAAGTTTTTGCGGCAGGCGACATGCGGCGTGGGCAGTCTTTAGTTGTCTGGGCAATTCGAGAGGGACGACAATGCGCTCGCTCAGTTGACGAGTTTTTGATGGGCACGAGCGATTTACCCCGTTAAGCCAAACAGACCGGAGATTGTGAATGACGAACCCTATTAAACGTTTTAGTTCGATTGCGGTAAGCCTTTTAGCAATCTCCGCAGTGACAACGGTCTGTGCCCAAACGCCCGCCGCGCCAACCGAGGCAAAACCTTGGCCAAATAAAAGTATTACTTTGGTTGTCACCTACGCCGCTGGCGGTTTTGCCGATACCCGGATGAGACTGCTTGGGCGTAAATTGGCCGACAAGTTTGGTCAGACTGTCGTGATCGAAAATAAAGTTGGTGCGGGTGGTGTCGTTGGCACTGCCGTCATCGCCAAAGCGGCGCCAGATGGCTACACGATTGGTTCAGGCAATCTAGCGCCGTTAGCCGTGAATCCGACCCTGATGACCATGCTGCCGTACATCCCTGACAAAGATATCGCCCCGATCATCCTGATTGAAAATAGCCCCTTGGTGCTGAGCGTCTCAAACAGCTTACCTGTCAAAAACTTAAACGATCTGATTGCCTTAGCCAAAAAAGAGCCTGGTAGGCTCACTTTTGGATCCTCTGGTATTGGCGGTGCGCACCACCTTTCGGGTGAAATGTTTCGCGAGATCGCCAAAATTGATATTGTGCACGTTCCCTACAAGGGCGGCGCCCCCGCTTCAACGGATCTCATGGCGGGCCACTTGAGCATGATGTTTGAGATGGGCTATGCGGCGCTTCCCGCCATCAAGGGCGGCAAAATTCACCCCCTCGCGGTCACGTCAACCAAACGGCTGGCGCTATTGCCCGAAGTGCCCACCATGGCCGAGCTTGGCATCACCGACTTTGAATCCTATAACTGGCAAGGCATCATCGCGCCGGCGGGCACACCCGCTGCGATCATCGCCAAACTCAACGCTGCCCTGAATGAAATCCTGCTCGACCCTGAAGTTATCAAACAAATCTCAGATACCGGCAGTCAGCCAGGTGGTGGCTCGCCCCAGGACTTCGCGCAGTTCATCCGCGCCGAAACCACCAAGTGGGCCAAAGTCATCAAATCCGCCAAGATCGAGCCCCAGTAAATTATTGATTGTGGGCGTTACAATCAAGCGCCTGAGCTTAACGGTCTGGCGGTTCTGTGCTGTCTTAACCGTCGAATTCCGCTCTGATCCTTTTGGTTCAACATGCGCAAGCCCCCTCTGAACTCAAACCAGCCGGTACTACATCTAGAAGATGTGTCGCTTGGCTACGGCGACTTCACCGTTTTGCGTAATATTTCGCTTACGGTTTTACCGGGGCAAGTTGTCGCAATGATGGGGGGCTCAGGTTCAGGAAAGACCACATTACTGCGCGCAGCCACGGGACAATTGATGCCTCGCCACGGAACCGTCACACTATTCGGGCAAAATTTGTCCCACGCAGATCGGCCAAGCTTGCAATCCCTCAGACAGCGCATGGGTGTCTTATTTCAACAAGGCGCATTGTTTACAGATCTTAATGTGTTTGAAAATGTCGCCTTTCCACTGCGAGAGCATCTAAAACTGTCTACTAAAGAACTCGGCCAGCGCGTCCTCGAGAAACTCTCTGCCGTTGGCCTGCGTGCGGCAGCACATCTGAAGGTCGCTGAGATTTCAGGCGGCATGGCGCGTCGAGTGGCGCTGGCGCGCGCAGTCGTACTTGAGCCCGAGCTCGTGCTCTACGATGAGCCCTTTGCCGGCCTTGATCCGATTTCGCTAGGCGTCACCGCACGGCTGATCCGAAGTCTCTCAGATCGCCTAGGCTGCGCCTCAGTGGTGATTACCCACGATATTGCCGAGTCCTTTGCCATCGCAGATGAAGTGTATTTAGTGGGCCAGGGCGAGCTCAAAGCCCAGGGCACGCCGGCCACCCTCGGAGCCTCGCCCGATCCCTATGTGCAACAGTTTTTGCGCGGCGACGCCGATGGCCCTGTCGCGTTTGACTACCCAGTTACGCCGGCCTTTGAGACCTGGCTTGCCCGCACAGGAATACAGTGATGCCGCACGCTAATGCGTTGACTCGTCTTGGCCAAAACGTACGAATGCGTCTGACAGGGCTCGGGCGTTTCACCCGGTTCTTTTTGATGCTTTTACAGCGTAGCGGCATTGTCCTACAGCGCCCGCGCCTAGTCTCTCAGCAGGTGCACTTCATTGGCAATTTTTCCTTGCTCATCATCATTGTCTCGGGTCTGTTTGTTGGTTTTGTTTTAGGATTACAAGGGTATTACACCCTGAACCGCTACGGTTCTGAAGAGGCGCTTGGCTTACTTGTGGCACTATCACTGACGCGTGAGCTGGGCCCAGTCATCACTGCGCTGCTCTTTGCAGGTCGCGCCGGAACCTCTCTGACCGCTGAAATTGGCTTGATGAAAGCCGGAGAACAATTGGCCGCAATGGAAGTCATGGCAGTTGACCCGATTCGACGCGTCTTTGTGCCGCGCTTTTGGGGTGGGGTCATCGCAATGCCCATCCTGGCAGCCGTGTTCTCGATGGTAGGTATTATTGGCGGCTGGGTCGTCGGCGTGTTGATGATCGGCATCGATACCGGTGCTTTTTGGTCACAAATGCAAAACGGTGTTGATGTTTATAAAGACGTTTTAAATGGGGCAATCAAAAGTATCATCTTCGGGATAGCGGTGACGTTAATCGCGCTGTACGAGGGGTGGCAGGCCCGCCCGACGCCCGAAGGCGTTGCCCGCGCCACCACACGCACCGTCGTGACGGGTTCCCTTGCGGTCTTGGGGCTTGATTTTCTGCTGACTGCACTGATGTTCAGCACTTGAAGGGTTAAAAATGTCGAATGAAAAAACAGATTGGTGGGTTGGGCTCTTTGTCTTATTAGGCGGTATTGCACTCGCCTTTCTAGCGTTGCGCGCTGGCAACCTAAGCAGCTTCTCGTTTGCACCGACCTACAGCCTAACGGCCAAGTTCGACAATATTGGGGGGCTCAAAGTGCGGGCGCCAATTAAAAGTGCCGGGGTCGTCGTGGGACGCGTCGCCAGTATCTCGCTCGATGAAAAAACGTTTCAGGCCTTGGTGACGTTTCAGATCGAAAAAAACTATATTTTTCCAAAAGACTCCTCTGCCAAAATTCTCACTTCGGGATTGCTGGGCGAACAATATGTAGGGCTTGAGGCCGGCGGCGACGAGGTCAATCTTGCCTCGGGTGCAAACATACAATTCACGCAAAGCGCGATTGTGCTCGAAAGCCTGATCAGCCAATTTCTATATTCGTCTGCCGAAAAACAAGGCACCCCTTCTACAACTGACACAGCGACCGCGCCTAAACCCGCCAAAGCAGTTCAATAACGGTCAAACAACATGCGTATTCGTTTTTCTATTCGTTTTTTAAGCCTGGCAGCCTGTACGCTCTGCATGGCTCTTCTATCGGGTTGTGCCACGCGCACGCTTGGCACGCCTAACCCAAACGACCCACTTGAAGCCTCAAACCGAGCGGTATTTGAGCTCAACGATGCTGTCGACCGCGCGGTATTCAAGCCCGTGGCCCAAGCCTATGCTTTTGCTGTTCCGCAACCCGTTCGCAGTTGTATTCACAACATTTTTTTGAACCTTGGCGATGTCTGGTCGTGGTTTAACAGTACGCTGCAAGGTCGCCAAGTCGACGCCCTCAACACCTTTGGCCGCGTGTTGCTGAACTCGACGATGGGCCTGGGCGGCTGCTTAGACCTTGCAAGTCAAACCGGTGCCAAACGTATCCCTAACGACTTTGGGGTCACGCTTGGTGTGTGGGGACTCGACTCGGGTCCTTACCTGGTGTTGCCAATCATCGGCTCTTCAACCTTAAGAGACGGCGCCGGCAGAGGGGTTGACATCTATGTCAATCAGTTTGGCTATGGCTCGTTAATCACCAATATCGATTTGCGCAATTCACTGTATGGGCTTGAGGCAGTCGAGCGTAGAGAGGCCCTGCTTGAGCTGACCGACACGATTGATCGCACTGCGCTTGATCGCTATAGCTTTATTCGGGATGCCTATCTCAAGCGACGCAGTGCGCAGATCGCTGGCTCAGCCGCCCAAGCCGAGAAGCCTCCTAGCTATGAGGACGATGCGCCTGCGCCCGCCGCTGAAAAAGCACCCAATATGGCACCCAATAAATAAGTGTTCACTGTTCGCAAGGATCTGTTTGATGAAGTCACGCATTTGTTTTTTATCCAGGTTACTCGCCCTGTGCTTACTGTTCGGGGTAAACCACTTTTCACATGCACAAAGCGCACCTGATCCTAACGCGGCGCCCAACGACTTTGTGCAGCAGGTCGCGGATCAAGTCTTGGTCGCCCTGAAGGCTGATGCCAGTGTGCGCGCAGGCAATACCACTCGCGTCAATCAACTTGTTGATGATTTGATTTTGCCTAACGTCAATTTTGAAAAAACGACCCGGCTCGCTGCAGGTCGCTATTGGCGACAAGCAACGCCCGAACAACAAGCTGCCTTGGTCAAAGCCTTCCGTGGCACACTCGGTCGCGCCTATAGCGGCGCCTTTACCCGCGTCGACGATGCAACCAATGTGAAGGTATTCCCTTTACGAGGCGATGCAGATGCCACGGATGTCGTGGTCAAATCGCAAGTCACTCAGCGCGCCAACACCCAACCCATCGCGCTGGACTATCGGCTTGAAAAAACATCACAAGGCTGGAAAATCTACGACCTCAATGTTGAAAATATTTGGCTCATTGAAAACTACCGCAATCAGTTTGCTCAACAAATTAGCCAGAATGGCATTGATGGTTTGATTCAGGCGCTCAATCAACGCGCTCAACAATAAATGCGCCTAGCCTTCGTCGTCGCACGCATGCGCTTGCCTGACACTTCGCCCGCTTAACAAGGCCAACATGCCCGCCGTTTCTTTCGAACATGTTTCAAAAATTTTTTCGCCACGCGCCAGCGGTTGGCGCGGCTTATTACGCACACCAACCGGCCCAGGGTTTCAAGCGCTTGATGATGTTTCGCTCAGCATTGAACACGGCGAGTTTTTTGCTTTGCTTGGCCCCAACGGGGCTGGAAAAACGACACTGATTTCAGTTTTAGCGGGTCTGTGCAAAGCCACGCAAGGACGCGCAAGCGTTTGCGGACACGACGTGGTTACCGACTATCAGTCTGCCAGGCGCTCTTTAGGGGTGGTGCCTCAAGAGTTAGTCTACGATCCTTTCTTTACGGTTCGTGAGACCTTGCGTATTCAGTCTGGCTATTTTGGTTTTCGTCACAATGATGATTGGATCGACGAAATTTTGGCGAATTTGGGTCTCACCGATAAGGCCGATGAAAATATGCGGGCGCTGTCGGGTGGCATGAAGCGTCGCGTCTTGGTTGCTCAAGCACTCGTCCATCGCCCCCCTGTGATTGTGCTTGACGAGCCCACTGCCGGCGTTGATGTTGACTTGCGACGCAGCCTGTGGGAGTTCATCTCGCGCCTGAATCGTCAGGGCCACACGATCATCCTGACCACGCACTATCTAGAAGAAGCTGAGATGCTGTGTCATCGTACCGCCATGCTAAAAGGCGGGCGCATCGTTGCCCTCGATACGACAAAGGCCTTGCTAGCACGCGCGGGTGGCAATCTCGAGCAAGCATTTATACAAATTATGAACGCCGAACCCTCTACGCTTTCCGAGGTGTCGGCATGACCGCCCCCCTCCTAACCGCACGCCCAGGCGCAGGCTCTGGCTTTCCAACGCTGCTCGGCAAAGAATTACTGCGGTTCTGGAAAGTCAGCTTTCAAACGATCGCTGCTCCAGTCATTACCGCGGTGTTATATCTGGTGATCTTCGCCCAGGTGTTGCAAGATCGCATCCAGGTATACGGAACGGTGCCCTACACCGCCTTTTTGATT
>Ga0114978_10001909_pt1 | contig 17425 bp, 29 predicted proteins | sample S_140212_EF_Meta_FD_87027 | JGI IMG/M metagenome (GOLD analysis project Ga0114978, IMG submission 87027) | Freshwater microbial communities from Lake Simoncouche, Canada to study carbon cycling - S_140212_EF_MetaG | ecosystem: Environmental > Aquatic > Freshwater > Lake | place: Lake... | reverse complement strand
CTATAGAACTGAGGAACCGTTCCGGTAGTGCCAATTAACCTATCAGTATCTATTTTCATGAGTTCAGCAATGCCGTGCCTATTATCGGCAAGCATTCCAGAGTGATGAAACATAAGATCATTATCATCTAGGAAGGGTCCAATGACACCCTGTAATTCTCTGAGATCGTCCTGCCTCCACGCTAAAATACCAGCCCATCCGACCGTTGGTTTATTGCCAGAGAGATCAACCCTACGAGTAAAGTGCTTTGGGTTTATTGAATTTCTAACTAGGAATGAATTATCATTTCTTCCTTCATAGAAGTCGTACAAAAACTGCGTGCTGGTGATAAGTCCATCAACTTTATCATAACTTTGGATCATCCACTCACGATTCCAGAGCGGGTCCATCTCCTTGGACGTATGAGTGTAGGCAATGTTATCATGAGGAAGGCCGTCAAAGAAGTCATCAATATCAATTATTACTGTCTGCCCCATTTCCTGTGCGCGGGCAATATATTTATCGGCCTCATGCCACATGAAAAGTTTAAGAATAACAACATCAAGTTTGCCGAAGTGGTTACCTGAGAAATTTTTAATCGGACCACGGCTACCGGCATTCATTCTTTCTGCTGGATGAATAGCCACAAAACCCTCATCATCCTTCCATCCTACCTCACCGACCATACTCTCATGACCAATTTGAGATAACGCTTCTGAAACAGTGATGCATCTTGTCCATGTACAGCCTCCACCATCAGCATACTGATGATTAGCCCAGTCAGCACTAAGAAAACCTATTCTCATCTTTTATTGATCTTTCTCTGTTTCCTAGCCGCCTTATTCTTGGCCCGTCTTTTTCGCACAGCCTCAGGCTTGGCAGAACCAGCATAGACATGCTTATTCAACGCATCAAATGCGTTTAGAATGTTGTTCGTTTCCATTTATTTCCAATCAGTAGGAATAGACTATAGTTAGTCGTTAACTTCGTTTGTCTCTGGTTTAATTACTGAACGCAATTGCCATGCCCATCTCTCATGGCTATCAATTCTTTCAGCAATAAAGTTGGCGATACCCTGACGGTTAATAGAATTTGCAGCATCAAACGCCCTATACAAGGTAGCAATTACCTGATTATTAGCAATGTAAAGGTCGGTAGACATATCAACCTCTTCAGGTGTTACATTACTATCTGTAACCGTTCTGTATTCAATAAATCTCTCAAGCCTGAACGGTGCGTATTCCCCACACTTACGAATATTTTCTGCGATGGGATCAATTGACCCATATGCGTCTTCGTAGATTGCGGCAAAGAAATCATGGTACTGGGGGAAGTCATCTCCCTCAACATTCCAGTGGTAGCCGTGGGCTTTAAAGTAGAATGTAACCACATCTGATAAAAGCACCTTCAGCGAATTGACTAGTTCTTCCATCTTATAACTTCCTTATTTAGATTTACCACCGCGACGGCCACCCTTTTTACCCTTAGGACTTTGCTCTGGGTATTTTACAGTAGTCGTGTCAGTAGTGATTACACTTCTTGTATCCATAATTTCATTATACTACTTGTACATATAAATCATAAGTGAGTTATCATGCAAGTCCGGCTTGCAATCAATTATTTTATAATTAATATCCTGAGCATCTAGGTATTCTGACCAATCTGAAATACATTGATAGTCATATTGCTGAATTTTTTGTATATCTTCTACTATATAAATCCCACCTTCAGCAAGACAGTCTTTTAAAACTTCGTATGAAAGCGAAGCATGTGCAAATTGATGCGATCCGTCATCTACGATGACATCAAACTTAGCACCGACAGTTTTCTTAAAGTTTTCTAATTGTGCCCGGTCTGATTGGTCCACCACAAAAGTTTTAATAAATTCATCGTTAATCATCTTTTCTGGCATTATGTCTATGGCATAGATATTTGCACTTGGATATATATTGTGCCACGCATGGATAGAAGATTTCTCAAAGGGGTCACCTATACCTATCTCTAACAAATTATTAACTTTATCTGGAAGTATCTGAGAGTATCCAACCTCATAGTGATGATAACTAGACTTATCACTTCCGTTAGCATTAAACGCTTCAATTATTTTATATTTATCCATAGTTTAATTGTACTCCTTGTGCATATAAATCATAAGTACATTATTATTCTTGTATGGCTTGCAGTCAATTATTTTATACTGGATAGACCTAGACTCTAAATAATAAATCCACTCTGAAATATCTTGATAGTTAAACTCTCTTGTCTTTTGAATATCTTCTATGATATAGATACCGCCATCGTTAAGGCAATCTTTAAGAATTTCATAGGTTAGACTGGCATGCCAGAATAAGTGGGAGCCATCATCTATAATTACATCAAATTTTACGCCAACACTGTCCCTAAAATTTTCTAATTGTTCTTTATTAGATTGATCTACAATAAAACTTTTCGTAAATTCATTGTTAATCATTTTTTCTGGAACTATATCAATAGCATAAATTTGAGCATCTGGATAAATTTCATGCCATGCATGTACGGAAGATTTGTCTGGAGTATAGTTAGCAATACCTACTTCTAATAAATTATTTACTCTATCCGGTAGAATTTGTGAATAACCTATTTCATAGTGATGAGCCGCAGACTTGTCACTCCCATATTTAGTGAATGCTTTAATTAATTTTCCTATATCCATTTAGTCTACTCCTTTGTAAATAAGATGACTATATTTATCCATATTGTTTCTTAAATATTGTGGAAAGGATTCATCTATCGGAACATAAGAATATTTCTTGTCACGATAATATAGATCACCATTGGTTTTAATGTTATTTTCTATATTATCTATAATATCAGTTCTATTTAATTCTGAATGTGAGAATGACTCAATCTTACGTCTGACTGAATCAGCACCTCCACATGAGGTAAAATGCCATCCAGCATCTCTTAGTATAGGTCCGGTAATCCATCTATCATCTTCAGTAGACTCATGCATATCATCAATAGAACAATTCTTTAGATATCCAAATGTCGCCGCCCTTGTACCATACCAGTTATTTGTATCAAAATTATTTAAATAATAGACATACATAGACTGCTGAAATGTAACATGATTAGAAAAATTATTCTTAAGAAGATCTGGAAGCAAGTCTACACTCTCAGGCCGGGGAATCTCATCTAAACAGCCGGACATAATGATATCTTCATCTGCATACTGAATAGAGTTTAGAGGAGAGTTTCTTGAAAACTTTTCCCTATCCCAAGGGCTATCAAAGTCTGGAATATTTATTACATTATAGATTATCTTGTCGGCCCACTGACTATATCTATCACTATTCTGTAAATAAAAAAGTGGCTTCTCTACGCCAGAGAATGTTGTCTGACTCTCAGTTATAACAAAATAATCAACGTGATCATTAAGAATACCAAGTCTCAACTCTAATAGATCAAGTTCATGACTAAACATAAAACAATCATATACATTCATATAGGATTAACTACTTTCTAATTATTGGTACTTTGGACCTTCTGTTTTTTTCTTACCACATTTTGAGCAGGCAGAGTAAGAATAGATAGCGTCTTTTTTCCTACCCCACGAAGGCCAAATTATTTCTTTAATAAACTCATAGTCATGAGCGCACCTAGATATTTTCTTTCTGCCAGCCTTCTTTTTACTAGGCAACTCCTCTGGACCATCGTGACTTTGATTAAAGTCACGCTTCTTGATACCACCATATCCCCATGAATTGGGGTCTTTATATTTTTTCATGTAGCCCGTGGCAGAATTGAACTGCCGCCAATTCGGTGTAAACGAATCGCACTACCATTATGCTAACGGGCCGTGGGCATACTACTTTTCGGTATGCCAGCGGAAGTTTATTTATTAAACATTTACAAATTGATTTGATGAAACATAATCAATTGTATTGCCAGTGGCGCGACTAATCCACTCCTTTGAGTCAAAACCTTCAATGTTTGACTTCCTGAGGAAATACTCTGTGTATCTTACTAGGCTTGCAAAATCTTTTGGCGAAAGGTTGCCCTTACTCCAAGTTTCTGTCATTGCATCTGCCAATTTGTTGGCATAATCTAAATCATTCATTTATTTTCCTTTCTGTAACTTGCGCTCTCCGACCTAGATTCGAACTAAGACCATGAATTCCAAAGATTCAGGTGCTACCATTACACCATCGGAGAATATAATTATTCTACAGTGTCATTCGATATCTTTGCATGGACTTTCAAAGCACTTCTTGTACGAGAATGCTTGATCGGGGTGTACGGCTCTATGCATCTCATCAATAATTCCATCGTAATAATCAACGGCAAACTCAAAGCCCTCATCCCAAGCCTGCTGAAATTTGGCATACAACTCCAACTCCTCAATATCGGCTTCACGATTCATTATTCAACCAATCTTCCAGTTCATCATTAATCTGCTGCTTGAACTTCTTGTTTATTGTGTAGTCATCTATAGCATACTCTAATATGTCCCCCATATTTTCTGCTAAAGTAGCAACAGCAACAGCATCATTATACCTGAAAACTGCTTCTGCTCCTTCCATCTTCACATGAACAACTATCTTATCATCTTCTGAATAAGCCCTAAACTTAAAATTTAAATTATCCACCAGTCATCAATTCAATCATCGCCGGTCTTTTCTCAACAATCCCAATACTACAAGCCCAACACCAATTGTATGAATGATCACAATCGGGCGCTCTTCTTTTCAAATACCTAGGGTTTTCCCTTGGGCCGGGAGGAGAACCACACTGTATACATTCATCGTGCGGTCCTAACTTGCGACCGTTGTCGCATACGCCGCAGAACCTTTCCATTATTTCTGAGCGCGAGATTCCTTTTTTTCTTTTCACCGGCCTAGGCTCTCTAAACGGTACGGTATTTTCATCAGGCGGTATTAAATCACTCTTACGCACATTACATATTTTATGTGCAATCCTAAGATTATTTAACTCTTCTGTCCCACCCGCTGATTTAGGAATCCAATGATCAATTGTTATTTTTTGATTCTTGGTAAATGGCTCACCACAAAGAAAGCAGTCTGGCCCATCGCGCTCTATTATAAGTTCGACTCTTTCGCTACGGCTTAGAACAAAATCCATTTTTCCTCATATATCTATTTTACTATGTTTTTTTTATATCAGCAATAAAATTATTTATTGCATCAATTTTTTTCTTACCATTAATCATTCTATTTTTTAATGCAACGTTTTCTTTTCTTAAAGACTCAACAGTGTCCTTGTAAGTTTGCACTGTAGTATTTTGTATTAACAGTTGTCTACTTAACAGTCTCACCTTTAAATTCAACTCTTTAATCTCTTGGCGCTTGACATCTACTTCTTTGCGGGACTTTAGAGTATTTATAAACATAACGATAGACATTATTAATGATAACAAAACAATGATTGAACTAACTACATAATAAATATCCATCTATCCTCCTGTACGGCGGGTGGGATTCGAACCCACGATACACGGTATATAAGACCGCTTCCAAAACCACTAGGATACCGCCGCTCGTACTAAATACTATACTATAGGACTTGCATATTCTGCAAGGCTTCCGCTATATCTTCTGGCATTTCTTTTTTAGGAGCATTAATGCTTTTCCTAGGCTTAGGCTCTTCTTCTCTATCAGAGATTAAACTTGAATAAGTATAAACCTCAATTTCCCTATCAACATCTCTAGGCGTATGAGCAATGCTATTATAAATAGCGCCACACACGGCGTCTGCTAAGTCCTTAGAGCCTTTCCTAGGGTGATCAACTTTACCCTTTGAAATCCTAAGTTGCAAGAGTTCTTCAGTAAGAATTGGATTATTTGGGCCATGCACTCTTTCTTCTGTAACCAGCATCGCAAAATCTTCGTAATGCTTCTTAGCGACAGAAAGAATTTCTGTGTTCACGCCATAGACTTTCAGTTCCTGCATAATATCATGACTATTCCACCTATCAAACGTCACCAACCTAAGATTGAATCCCATAGTTTTTAATTCTAAGATATAGTCTTTTACTTCTGATAGGTCAACACTCTGTGTTGACGTTGGCGTCCACCATCTTATAGCGTCAACTATAACTCTTGGAGCCGCCTGAGTCATCTTATCAGCAATCTTCATTTGAACCCAAGACTCAACGTGACCTAATGCTACAGCGCAATGGTCGTGCTTCTGAGCCAAGTCAACATGCACAAAGTACATCTTTTCTTCTTCCGGCTTAAACCATTCAGCATATCTGCCAGACTTATCTATCGCCCATACAGGATCGTTGAATGCTAGTTCGATCTTCTCGCGTGACTTGAAGAAGGCATCCACGGCGTCTGGAGGCATACAAGCAAATCTTCCTAGTGCATCTACCGGGTCGGAATAAAAATCGATTGTGAAGTCCTCTATGACCCTTGTAGGGTTTACATCCCAAGTGGGGCGCTTCAGAGCAAAGACTCTAGGAACAGTGTATGAAATAATATGTTCCTCTTCCCAGTCGATTGTAAATTTATTTTCTTCAATCTCATCGGGAAGTTCAGGATCAATCTTAAACTCATGAGTTCTTACTACAATTTCTTTTTCAGCAACCACCTCATTATACCGCTGCTGAATGTAGTCATTTTTGAATCGGGGAAATGATAGTAAGATTAGTTTTCCAAAGTCAGGGAAACGCGATGAGACAGAACCCTTATACATCTTATAGATAGCCTGTGCTGTTTTAGCCTGATCACTTCCACTAGTTGACTCTAACTCAAAACCAGAAATCTCATCAAGAATAACTACAATAACATTGTAGCCCTCCCATGATTCTCTCTGGGAGTGGCCTGAGTGTACGGTTACGCCTTTATCAAACTCTACATTGTTAGCCTTAGCATTGTACCGGCCCTGAAACCACGCCGACCGCTCAATCCTAGTCACGAACCCTTTGAAGAAAACTCTATTAGCCTGCACAGCATTAATGGCGATATTGATGATGTCAATGGAGTCACCGGGGGGCTTACCGTAATACTTTGCGGGGTCTTGAAGACATAGCAATAAATAAACAATATAAGCACAGGCAATGGTAGAGATGTAGTCCTTACCGGAACCCTTGCCCAATTGGAAGATAACTTCATTACATGTCTGCTTCCATCTGGCAGTTCCTTCTTCTTCTCCGTAGAGTTTCTGTAAAGTTTCTTTCTTATAAATTTGAGTCGAGGCCCTAAGCATCGTATATTGATGACCAGAAAGTGGTGGAAGATTCAGATATCTATCTGAAGTAACAAACTCTTCAATCATTACCGGCTTCTCTTCAAAGGTGTGTCCATCAAGAACATCTATGAAGTCTGAGAAATCCATCAAGATTGAACAATCCTAATCTCTTCAGCACGATTTGTTACTTGAGAAAGTCTACGAGCAACTTCAACCCTACACTTCTCGCAATCTGCTGTTACTTCTTTTAGAATTTTCACAAGAATTTCTTGCTTTCTTTCCATTTCAAGAACTTCATTAGCCAACTCATTGTCTTCTAGTACGCCAGCCTTATGCAACATGTCCATGCGCTTCTGTTCCGTATCAGCAATAAGTTTTAAAGCCTGAGTCTTAATATTGTATTGTTGGTTTGAGTCAGCCTGCTCTACCGTCTCCCATGAGCGATTAATAATCATTGCATAATGTTGATCGGCACCCGCCAAAGCCTCTTTGGCTCGCTCACGCACCCCGTTGTCTGAACGAACAAGGCTCTTCCACTCGTCAATAAAATCAAGAACCTCTACGCGCCTCATGCCAAGTTGCCTAGCAATTTCTGTTGGATTTGATCCCATTAACAATTGCTCAACAACTTTATTCATCTGGTCAAAATGATCCAGCGGCTCTAAATCAGACAACTTTCCTCTTCCTAGGAACTTTTGGCTTTACCTTTGATTTTAATTTATCTACATAGAATGATCTAAAGGTATGCGTTTTATCTTCAAGACAGTCCACCCAAATTACACCGGCTGAACGATTATCTACAACTTTAATAAAAGTAAACTTCCCACGAATATTTTTGAAGATAATCTTATCTCCCGGCAGAATTTCATCTCTCCCATGAAACCACTGATAATGAATTACAATACTATCATTATGCGGAAACGGCCTGCTGAGATTGCTGCTCTTGTTTCTCTTGTTCATTTGATATCCGTTGTCTGTAGTCGGTAAGTTTATTAAGCCAATCAATAAAATCTTTAAAGGGCATGGAGTTCTTCGCCCTATTACATATTATACAGCAAGGCACTACATTCTGTCTAGTGTAACCAACATCGTTATTTATCCTATCCAGCCCAGAATACATAAAGTATCTAAAAGTAAATGAATTTTGCCCCCGATATGTAATCAGGTTAGCGGGTGGGCTTCCACAGTAGTAGCAATCTTGCTGGCATAAGTATCTGAACTCTTCAAGTTTAATCTCAAAGACGCGATCAGCGGAGCGTGCATCCTTTCTGATCCGTGCAAATGCCGACTTATATCCCCAGTGTGAATCAAAGTTTGCTGCATCTCGTTCTGCATAGCATTGCCTACACATAAAATTACCATTGTTCTTTAAAGTATTAGTAAGTTTCAATGAATATTCATTCATGCAGTCACACATCATGTATGCCTGCTCATCATCCATATGCAAAAAAATAGACTTTCCAGTCCTGTCCCCATCTTTCAGAGACTTAAAGTATGTTTTCATTCTCATGAATAACCGCTATTCCTAGTGGGACTCCATACGAGTCCGGTAAAACTATAAACACGCTTCGCCTGATAGCCACAATTTTCACAAGTCACGTTTTGGATATCATCGTATGGTACATTTTTGTCGAAATCTGTATCACATGCTAGGCATGTGAATGCATAGGTTGGCATGTTACCTCCAGTTGTCCCTATGTGCTACCTTCAATAGTATCAGATATCCTAATAGATCATCTATATCGTTGTCGCCGGGGAATTCTTTGCCGCGAGCAAACCTTGAAAGTTTATCATCAATGCGTACCATCAACTGCTCAACGTTATCAGACTTTGAGAATATTCTAACTGGGTCCAAGGCCGAATTGCCATATGAATTATTCTTATCAATTAATAAATCTTTTAATTCATTGCACACATTAGTAATCTCTATCTGTGTCTTTGTAAGTTCCGGCTTTAAAAATGCTTTGTCGCCCTCTGCTCTATGAAAACTACCCATCATTACCTTCCCAGTGCTTTATACTATTATCTGAATTATTATATGGCGTTGTCCATTTTTCTTCTCTTGGCTTACCGCCCCATTTAGAAATGTAATAGTCTTCTAACTCATACCATCTTTCAGGGCTAACCACATCCCATCCAGTTGCTGATCCATGATGAATTATTCCAACCTCAGTATTTATTAATTCTTTACCGCCAGAAAGTTTAATTCGATAGTTCATATCATTATCTTCATAGTAGGCGGGGTAGAAATTTTCGTCAAAGATGCCTGCCTCATCAACCATTCTTTCTAAGTTCGCCGCGTAGCAGGCATACTCCGATCCCTCAATATATCCATTTCTGGGAATGTAGTAATCAGTATCTCTACCTAGCAACTGACTGTTTGGACTAATGGTAACAGCATCTAAAGTTTTTATTCCATGAACCAGTGCCTCCATTGTTCCTGCTGCAAATTCAATGTCGTCATTTGCAATGATGGCATACTTGTAACCATCCGCCATTGCATTTTTAATTTCTTTATTCCAAGACGCAGCCACTCCGAGATTATTTTTAGAGTTATCGCTAATGTATGGTCTGACCGGATAGTCAACCGAATGAATCAATCTCATGAACAAGTCGAACTTGATCATGGTTGGAACTATTAAAGCAATCTCATTCATTTATATACTCCATATTTATAAATACCGCATCTATTTGCACATCATTATAAATGATATTTGTCAAATCAAACCCATTCGAATTTAATTTTTCCATTACCTCATCGGCGCTCTTCTGACCATCCCAAATTTCATTTTTTTCTAGTTCTATATGTATCAATTTAATATTTTTTAAACATTCTGCAAAGCCTTCTACTACCTGCATTGCATTACCCTCAACATCAATTTTAACAATATCAATCAAAGTGTTTAGGAGATTATTTATTTTTAAAAAATACTTTCCCGTCAAAACTTCGACATCGACTATTCTGCTGTTTGAAACATTATAATCTGATCTATTAAGAAGAGAAGAATCGCCGGGGATTCCATCTTTTTTAATTGAGACTGAGTGAAACATTGATGATCCATTAAAATCTGAAAGTGCCAGTTGATGGCAATTAAATGATGGATGTTCATTCCTAAGCATCTCAAATATTTCTGGGTGAGGCTCAATTGCATGAACTTCAATATTTGGATACCTTTTTATAATAGCATTTGATGTTCGTCCAATATTTGCCCCAACGTCAATCATAATCTTAGCATCTTCATGAAAATATTTTTCATATACTTCAATTATTTGTTCGTATTCAGTCATTTATATTCCCTCTGTCTGCCCAATGTAACTATTTACATTATCAGGATCAACATCAACAACTTTTTCTATATATGGTGAAATGTTATAGACATTGATAATTCCAAGGTCAGTGAATAGGAGCCAGTCAATCGGCATATCAATACCGTGATTATTAACCCATGAAACTATCTTATCGGCACCACTTCTGTTAATAATATATCCACCGGCCCACGATTTTTGATACATCTTTGTAATAATTGGATTATCAATCCAATGTTTTAATAATGAATATTCAAAACAATCTGTATTCGGAATACAAAAACTTACTACATCCCAATCTTGAGGAACATTTTCAATTATTGATGGTAGCAATTGAAAGAAATTTTCTTTCAATACCGTATCATCTTCTAGAAGAATAGCGGCATTGGCATCCGACTCCAGCAGAGCCTTGTAAGAAACCCAATTGCTGGCCCAAACGCCAATGACTCCAGATACATGAGGAAATGGTGCTGGATAATTATTATGTCGTTTAATCTTGAATGTTGGATTACATTCTATAAAGTCATCCATTACTTTAAATGTTGAGAAATCCTGAGTCTTGCAGTCTAACTCATCAATACCGTATTTCTCAAAGAGAGTCCTGTTTCTGTTCACGCAGTCTAGCCTTTCGACTACTCTATCAGGGTGAAATATTTTATACTTGATGATTTGATCTGTCATTAATGTGCCCCCTCAGTATCTCCGATATAACTATTTATATAGTCATTGTCAAATTCTGCGATTCTTTTCAGAAATGGTAGTGGGTTATATACATTCAACATGTCTGGGGTTTGTGAAAACATAAAAAAGTCTATAGGTGAATCAATTGGATTTTCTTCTAAGTATTCTATTATTTTTTTAGCACCATTTCTATTAATAATATAGCCGCCGCAACTCCAACCTTGATATGGTTTGCAAACTATCTGATTATCAATCATATGGATATACTCTGAATAAAAAACTTCACAAGATGGCGGCATGAAGAAACTAAAAACATCCCAATCTTCTGGTAGAAGTGGCAATATTTTATTAAGAGTTGGAATAGAGTCATCATTTAAAGAAATATCATCCTCCATAATGATTAGATACTCAGCATCATTATTTAAAAATTCTTTCCATGCTAGCCAATTACTGGCCCAAATACCAATAACTCCAGAAACATGCGGGAATGGATTAGTGTATTCATTGTGCCTTCTTACCTCAAATCCACTGCTACTGTTAATGAACTCATCCATTATTTTAAAAGTAGAAAAATCCTGCGTCATACAATCAAGTTCTTCAATACCCGCCTGCTGAAAAAGTATTTTATTCCTCTCAACACAGGCGCTTCTATTTGACATATGATCAATATGAAAAATCTTATACATTATATTGTTCATCGCCCCTCCGTTTTTCCTATGTAACTATTTGTAAAATCATCATCAAAATATATAATTCTTTCCATATTTGGCATAGGATTATATGTGTTTAACTTATCTTTTCCGCTCTCAAATATGTACCAATCAATTGGAACAGATATGCCATTTTTATTTATGTCTCTGATCGCTTTAGAAGCCCCCCTTTTACTTATCAGATATGCTCCGGTATTCCACGCCTGATAAAACTTGCATACCATATTGCTACCGATATAGTTGATATCTTGCCTATATCTATCTTCTTCTCCCATAGGAACAGATATGCTGAAAAAATCCCAATCATCGGGCAGACTAGATATATACAAATCAATATAATCCATAAAATTATTTTTTATGTATACATCATCTTCAAATATCATTAAGACATCAAGTTTTTCTGCTAGCATTTTTTCCCATGCAAGATAGTGACTAGCCCAGCAACCAACAACTCCAGAAACATGTGGGAAGGGTTTTTCAAAATCATTATGAAAATTAAAGATAAAATTTTTATTTCTATTTAAAAAATTATCAACTTGCTTGAAGTCATATAAATCAACTACTTGAGAATTTATCTCATTAATATTATTTTCCAACATTACATTTTTTATCTTGTTGACACTAGACTTTCTCTGATTAATTTTATCTATATGTATTATCTTATACTTTAATCTCATAGAATTTTCTCTAATTCATCATAATCTATCTCAAGAATATTAAATCCCCAATCTTGTGCAGAATAGGCAAACATTATACTCCCATTATGCTCTACAACAGAGGTACAAAATTCTATTTGTTTCTCCTCAAAGAAGAAGGGGGTGCCGAATTTTATTCTCTCCCAGTTGTCCTCAGGCCATTGAACAAACGCATGCCAGTAGAACCAAAATCCTTTTCCTTCAGCGACCAACATTTCTATTCTTCCATGTACTAGTGCAGTTTTAACACCTTTGTAGTCAAATATATTGCTACTTCCATGTATGACAAAATCTGTTCTTTTAGCATCAGTGTGATGAATCAGTACAAGCGCGTCGTTCTCAATCTTATACACTATCGTTGGAAATATGTCTGAGACTATGAACAGATTATCATCCTTTACATATGGAACCCAGTTTTTGTTCCAAGGTCTTTCCAAGTAATCGTGCAATGCTGTGAATTTTCCCTGTTCAAGATCGACCAGAACAACCCAAGAACCAGTCAGTTGATCATTTGGCTGAACACACAGCGCATACTCTCTTCCTCGCCACATAAAATATCTAGGATCTTCAAGCCCACTGTATTCAAACGGGGTTCTTTCCTTGATTCCATCTATTTTTATCTTTATCGGCTTGACCATTTTGTTTCCGATTATCTCTGACTTGCTGATATAACTTTCATTCCCCAGATGCCTGCTCTTGGAAAGATCACCAACAGCAAAACTTGAATTTCTTATAAGGCATTTCACCCTCCCATCCTTGGGAAGCAGGCTAGCATTGAATGCTTGATAGCCATCTATATAGTCTCCACGAAAAAATCTAGCACTCTTTATGTTAACGATGCTATCTAAAGAAACTGAATTTGTAAATAAATCATACTCTGAACTATGCATTTTCCCCAGCCTAATAATTCTCTGCTAAAATCTTATTTATATGCACCCAAGGATACACCTTACACATCCTCTCATAGATTACACTATCTGAGATATAGCCATTGTTGTAGTTAGCCCCAACAAGATCCCAGACTTTTCTTGCCGCCACTAGTTGTAGATTGTCTATATTGCAGGCAATCGGGGGAACTCCAGTGAAAGCATTTCTGCCACCGTCCCACTTGAAATGTTTTATGCAGAAAATGACAACCTTAGATTCAGTTGCATCAATTTTATCTGACACAGTTTGTAGACACTCGGGATACAAAATATTGTCAATATTGAAATGAAGTATATAGTCTCCCGCTGCTTCCCTAACTCCAAGTTCCCGGCTTGAATTGCCAAGATTATTCATCCTAACCGGAGTATTCATGATTCTGATATTATTAAATCCCGTTAAATCAAATTCCTCATTATAAGGAATATCCTTAGGGCCATCGTGAATTAATATCAACTCATAATCATCAAATGTCTGGTTCAATAGGGACTCAAGTCCACGTTTTGCCATATCCCTTGAAACATGATATTCATAATCTGTCACTATAATAGAAAATCTTGTCATAACTGTATAACCTCAAATTTTGGAAAATATCTAACAAACTTCAACGACTCACACTCAAGCAGTCCTTCACAATTTGATCTAATTTCATTAAAAAAATTCCATGCCAATGGAACAATACATATTTTTTCTTTTTCAAGTGCAAGGCTGCTGGGAGAATCAATTCTAATTCTTCTTCCCGGTGTATACAAGCCTTGCTTGAGCATATTGTCATCTACAATATAGTCAAGATCTATCTCTGCAAAATTTAATACCGTATTACCCTTGGCAGCAGCACCATATCCGATCAATTTATATCCTTCTTCACGCAAGGCACCAAGGCCGTCCCTCAAATTATTTGCTGCCTCTATACAGTTATCTGCATAATTATCTATGACCTCATCATTTCTTTCAACATCATCTGTAAATTTATTTACATTATCATGATGATTGGTAGTTAAAACAAATACATGACTATTACCATGAATTGGAGTTTTAATTACATCCAACAAAATTAATCCTGCAACACTTGCCAGTGTTGCAAATGACTTGATGCTGTAGAAAGAAAGATGCTCATGATATATTGTATCAAACTCATTGTTTTTAACCATATCGGCCTGTGAGTTTTGAATAAAAATTCTTCCTCCCGGCGCACACATAATTCCACACATCTCAAGGAACTCCCTCGGATATGAGTTATGTGCCATGACATTTTGTGCAACTATAATGCTAAATCTTCCAGAATTTTTATTAGCATAATTAAAATTTAAATAATCTAATTCAATATTATGCCTAGCACTACTAAGTTCATAAAGATTCTCTGACGGGTCAATTCCGTAAGTTTGATATCCGGCATCTTGATAGCAGTTAAGTAGGGAGCCGTCATTGCATGAGATATCTAGAACAATTTTATTGTTCTCATTAACGAATGATTCACTTAAAGTTACAAATGACTTAAAATATTCCCTGAGCGTTTTTGAAGTTCCACTTACATAAATATAATTTCTGAAAAGTAAATCTGGATCGACAGCATCACTTAGTTGAAGATGAGTGCATTCACTGCAAAAATTTAATCTAAGCGGAAATATTTTTTCGTAGTCTAATAGAGATGAAAGATTGCTGTTCGCCAATGGCTGATCATTTAGATCAAGTACCTGTCGTAGATTCTTGTTACCGCAACAGAGACATTCTTTTAATTCTTTATAATTCATACTACCTCATTGAATCTATCATCATTATCCCTAACACTGAAATTCAAATTATCAGAATCAATCATTTTTTGCACAATAGATTCAATACTTTCTGAAAATTTAAAGTTGTATGTCTCGCAAAATTTTGAATTATCTATTTGAAAGTCATACGCAGGCTCGTCAGGTAGTTGCTCTATCTGGCAACCTATCTTATTCGCTGTTATATTAACAATATCTTTAACAGAACTATTAAATGAACATAGATTATATTGGCCAGAAATGAACTTATTGCTAGATAATACTTTTATGTATGCTGAAACAAGATCATTTATTGATAGAATGGGCCTCATAATATCAGGGTTTCTATAAAAAATTTTACCCGTATCAACAAAAGTTTTGTACATCATGTTTATCATAACATCTGCCCTTGTGTTTTTAGATGGACCATTTACAGTACCGAATCTAAACCCAATTATATTTTTACCTTGAGATATAAATTTATTGGCAACAATGTCGTTTATCAATTTAGTTAAATCATATTGATTTATAGGATTAATATTTACGTCAGACTCTACTGACATGCCTGACATTCTTCCATATATGCTACCGCTACTGGCATATATCAATTTTTGATTATCTCCAAGCCGCTCGCACAATTTAATAAAATAATCCACATTGTTCTTCCATGCATTTTCTTTATTATATTCACTCATAGGAACACTTGAATGTGCTGCCAAAAGGATGACATTTTCATATCCTGAAATATCTGAATCATTAAAATTATCTATCTTAGAATATCCAAGGTCAGTGCCGAATAGACATAGGTCGATAGAATCAGCATCTATAGCATTATAGAGAGCAGATCCAATATATCCATTTCCTCCAATTATTAGAGTCTCAGGCACTGGTTCTCCCTTTAACGATCCCATGTTTTTCTAAAGCCCTCTGAATGGTCATATGACTACACCCAGCCTCTTTAGCCATATTCACGATACCCTTCCGTTCAAGAACGTACCTTTTATATAGCCAGTCCTTAGAGTCATACAACTTCATTTCTTTATTCCATAGAAATATAGATCAAACGCTACGGGATTATACTCAAAATAGTGTTCGATGAACATGTCTTCCAGAGCAAGTTCTTGGAAGTCTGAGGCATCAAGATTCTTGTAATAACCCCAATCAGCATTAATTGTGAATGGTGAGTCCTGAGGCTTCGACTTAGTAGTGCCATGCTCTTCCCGGCCCTTAGAGGCACAAGTAAATGTAAGTAGTCCCAGTGGCCGGGTCATCCTATACATATTGCTGAATGTTTCCTTCCAGTAAGGATTATGCTCAAAACATTCAGCAGAAACAGTAACGTCAAAGTAGCCATCTGGATAGTCAAAGTCTTGACCCTGAGCCGCTATATCAACTCCCGGCCCCATCTCTAAATCAATTCCAATATACTCTTCTGGATAATTAAAGAAGTCCCTGACAGTACCATTAAGGTTTAGAGAACCTACCTCAAGAACTTTTCCACCATAAAAGAATACAGTCCTTCTATCTTTCAGCCAATTAAAAAATACTCGTTGTGCTTCATGAGCCATGTCAACCATCCTATGTGTAGGGAATATCAAAAGTTATTTACTGCATACCAAGCAAGGCCCGCAGCGTCAGCAACATTGTCACTAGTAGTTATTATACCTTTTTCAGACATATACTTTAAGGTATTATTTTTTCTTATCTCACGAATCTTGCCCTTATACCAATTTTCTGACTTGTTAGGGAATTCATTCTTTACCTCTTGCTTCTGGATTTTTGTAAAATTTTTGTTACCAATATATGATTGCCAAGTTATAGGATGAATTTCAACTACTTGAATGTTGTCCTCTAGTAGTTCACCCATAATGGCACCAAAAGCGTAGGCCATCTTTATTCCAATATTTACAGACCTAACAACTACTGCCGCCTCAATTGCCACATAATCAATATCATGCAAGACTGTTTTTTTTAAGGCCCGTACTTTTCTTTTAGCATCAAGAATTCTTTCATAAACATCTGCTCCTTCAAAGTTAACCTCTCCATAATAAACAGGAAACTCGCCGTCAAACAGACAGAACGCTATGCTATGAGTACTAGCATCTATACCAAGAACTTTCTTACCCTTATTATTAATTAAAGAAGATAACTTAGACACCGAAAATCCTCAACAAGTTTTTTCTCTCCAAAT
>Ga0114978_10001905_pt1 | contig 17437 bp, 18 predicted proteins | sample S_140212_EF_Meta_FD_87027 | JGI IMG/M metagenome (GOLD analysis project Ga0114978, IMG submission 87027) | Freshwater microbial communities from Lake Simoncouche, Canada to study carbon cycling - S_140212_EF_MetaG | ecosystem: Environmental > Aquatic > Freshwater > Lake | place: Lake... | reverse complement strand
CCAACTATTAGTGAACAGCAAAAAGAGGCTATAAGAAAGATTATACAATGATACTACCTATTGTTAAATTTCCAAATCCTATCCTAAGAAACAAAATGCCTGATTTTGATTTCTCTAAACCAGTCGTCGATCCAAAAGAATTAGAAAAGAATTTAATCGAAACAATGTTTGCAAGTGGTGGTATTGGACTTGCGGCCAATCAAGCAGGGATAGAAGCTCGAGCATTTGCAATGGGCGATCCACGCATTCCAGAAAACGCTACTGTATTTTTTAATCCAATCGTAACGGCTAACACAGACGATATAGCTGATTTGGAGGAAGGATGTTTGAGTTTTCCCGGAATATATGTTAATATTAAAAGACCTACAGCTATTAAAGTCAGTTGGCAAAATAGCAGTGGGGAACCTATGGAGGGTGAGTTTGACGGTTATATGTGCAAGGTATTCTTGCATGAGTTAGATCATCTCGAAGGTGTTGTGTTTTCAGATCGTGTCAGTCAGTTAAAATGGGCTATGGCACTTAAAAAATTAAAATCAAATAGAAGGAAATTTAATGCTTGAACCTAATCAAGACCTAGAACGTATTTTTGAACGTGCTGTTCATCTTGCGATGAGTCACAAACACGAATATATAACCCTAGAACATTTCCTATACGGACTGTTGTTGGATGAAAAGTTTGATAAAAGATTGACAGACTTTGGTACAGACACGAGTCAATTAAAAACTGACATTACAGAATATGTAACGAACGAATTATCAACCATTTCGTTAGAAGACGGACAAAAACCTAAAAAAACCCACGCAATGGAACGTATGCTTAATAGAGCATTTACACAAGTATTGTTTGGCGGAAGAAGTACTATTGAACCAATGGACTGTTTTTTGAGTATATTCTCAGAGAAGAAAAGTTATGCCGCGTATGTAATTCGCAAGGCCAAAGTTGACAAAGATAAGTTTATCGAATATCTAAACAACGAAGCTGAAGAGATGGAAATCGTAGAAGGCAAAGAAGTCGCCAGCCCACAGCTAGAAAAGATGTTGGCACAATACTGTGTTAATCTCAGCAAACGTGCCAAAGAGAAAAAGATCGATCCAGTTATTGGTCGTGAAAAAGAAATTGAAGAAATACAACTTATTCTTGCTCGCCGCACTAAATCAAACGTAATGATGATTGGTGATCCGGGTGTGGGTAAGACAGCTATTGCTGAAGGACTTGCTAATAAAATCCTAGCTGGTACAGTACCTAAGTATATTAAAGACCACGTTGTGTACTCACTAGATATTAGTGCTATGCTGGCAGGCAGTAAGTACCGTGGAGATTTTGAAGAACGTCTTAAGATGGTTATCAATGCTCTTGAGCGCAAGAAGGGCGCGATCCTGTTTATTGACGAAGCGCACATGATGAACGGTGCTGGCGCAGTAAGTGGCGGATCTAACGACATGGCTAATATGTTAAAGCCTGCGCTAGGCAAAGGTACATTGAAAGTTATTGCTTCAACTACTTGGGAAGAATATCGCAAGCACTTTGAAAAAGATCGGGCATTAATGCGCAGATTCCAACGTGTTATTGTTGATGAGCCAAATGAAGCAACTGCTATTAAGATCATGAAAGGTCTCAAGAAGTATTACGAAAAACATCACAATGTTAAGATTACTACTCAAGCTATCGTCGATTCAGTTAAGTATTCAACCAAATATATTAGCGATCGTAAATTGCCAGATAAGGCAATTGACCTAATTGACTGTGCGTGTGCTCGTTTTAAAGTGCGTGACGAAGAAGGTGGCATTGTTGATCATGACGAAATCGTATTTGAAGTAGCTAAGATTACTGGCTTACCTTTAGAACAGGTATCTAGTAAGGAAAATAAAAACCTTAAAGAGCTTGATAAGAACATGCGTAATAAAGTGTTTGGTCAAGAGAAGGCGATTGATATCCTGCTAGACAAGATTTATATTAGCCAAGCTGGTCTTAAAGCAATAAACAAACCAATCGGTAGTTTCTTGTTTGTTGGTCCTACTGGTTGTGGTAAAACTGAAACTGCCAAAGTCTTAGCAGAACAAATGGGTGTACAAATGGTTCGCTTTGATATGAGCGAATACCAAGAACAACACTCTGTTGCCAAGCTGATTGGTGCTCCTCCGGGCTATGTTGGATTTGAAGATAATGCTGGTCAATTGATTACTAAACTACAAGAACATCCAAACTGTATCTTGTTGCTAGATGAAATTGAAAAGGCGCACCCAAGTGTTAGCAATATCTTATTGCAACTTATGGACAATGGTTTTGTTACAGGTAGCAATGGTAAGAAAGCAGATGCACGACAGGCTATTGTTATACTAACAAGTAACCTCGGCGCAAGTGATGCTGAAAAGAATAACATCGGTTTTGGTAAGATGGACAAGGACTATGACAACAAAGATGCTGTCAACAGATTCTTTGCTCCTGAGTTCCGCAATCGTCTAGACGGTATTATTCAATTCAGCAAACTAAGTCATGAAACAATGATCAAGATTGTTAAGAAGTTTATTGACGAGCTTAATTCATTGGTTAAAGATAAGAATATTCATGTTAAGCCAGATGCAAGTGCATTAGAGTACTTGGTTAAGAAAGGATTCAATACTAAGATGGGTGCCCGCCCATTGTTTAGAGTTATTGAAGACGAGATCAAGAAGCCGTTGTCACGTGAAATCCTATTTGGTAAGTTAACTAACGGTGGTGTTATTAATTTGACAATGAACAAAGACAAGTTTGTGTTTGACTTGGTAGAAATACTGCCTGTAGCTGTTAAAAATGCTCCCGAAGTTGAAGATGCAGAAACTGTCAACGAATAAACTGTTCTTCGGCAAGTGGCCGTATAAGATTGAGTGCTCTGTACAAGGGTCAAATCTTATACGTCTGCGCGGTATAGAATGGGTTAAAAAATTCTGTACTGACGATCAATTTTATAAGCCTCCTAAAGTAAGTTTTAGGACCCATTTTGAAACAATTAAAAAAGATCGCTTACTCAAGTTTGTTGATGCAGTAGAGCCGTTTCTTGATAAAGAAATTAAGATTAGAGCAGAGGGCAGTACTTTTAACTTCTATACAAGTGATGTGTCATTAGTTAACGAACTAGAACAAGCTCTGGGCTGGTGCATTACCTATATATACAGTCCAGAGAATCCCGAAGAAGCTGAATTCCTTGTAAACAACAGGAACAAGGTTATATGTGACGCTATTCCATATGGCAAATATACACACAAGGTATGCTTTAAAGAAAAGATACCGCGTGATAAGCGTTTACAGTTTTGGAGTTGGATTTCTAAATACGACGAAGATACTGTTAAAATAGGTAGAAGCACAGAAGGGTTTATGATAGGTACAAAACAGTATGTTGCAAACCCCTTCTGCTATGTGTCTAACGCTAAGTTTTTAACCATGATGAGCTTGGTCGTAGGCGAATATATACAGAAAATAGAAGAATTTGTTCCCAGGTCTACCTTGCTCTTGTAATAAATACAGGGCGTAAGGAAAACCCATGCCGGCACAAAGCACAACTCTAAATTTCTATACAGATATCTATACTACTGGTACAACAGCGGTCTTGACAACGACCAGCGTGTTAAGCATGCCAGCGTATTATCGTAATAATAGTACATTCAATCCCCCATATAACATTCTAACGTTCCCTAGCAACCCTGAAAAAGGATGTGGGTATTATGGAATTAGCAGTGGATTGCACACCGTTACATACAAGACAACACAAGATTATGTAGGCACAGTTACTATGCAGGCTACATTGGCCTCAACTCCAATAGAAACTGACTGGTTTCCTGTCAAAGATACAGCAAAAACCTATCTTTATAACCAGAATTTACAAACAACCGCCACAGTAGCATTAACCTTTGTAGGTAACTTTACCTGGGTACGTGCAAATGTCAATATCAGCCAAGGCGCATTATTGGCTATTAACTATAATTTTTAATCATGAAACTATACGAATTTTTTAGCCACATCAATGTCAATGCTGATAAGAACAAAGATAAGTCAGCAGATGAAAAATATGAAATGAGTCTTGAAGAAAAAGATCAATTTAAGAATGATTTGTTCTTTTATATTCTAGATCATGACGATATACATCGTAAACAGTTTCATGATGTTGCAGAACAGATGACTGACGATTCGACAGCAAATATATGGATGCCGATTGTTAAGAAAGGCTGTATGGAATTCCATGATGCTAACAAAATACTCCAGCACCCACGCGACATGTTCGACAAAGAGATGTGTGAAGAATTATGTCACATGCTAGACGATCACTATCGTAAAGATATTAAGAAAGGCGAATACCGTCCATGAATTTACTAGAATTATTTTCTAGACCACGCCTCCTATCAGAAGGTGGCAATTTAGAGTTAGACAATCCTAACGATCCATCTGCACCTTATCAAGCAGACGAAATTGATCTCAAGGTACATAATCGCACCTTTATGGTAGGGTTACTGGACAAATTGTTACAAGATATCAACGTTGCCTTTTACAAACAAAATAAAAAACCATTGTGGAATCCACAGTTATTACAGTCAAAAGAATTCTTAGGAGGAAGTAGTTTACATTTCTTCGATACTAAAGGTATTAGTGATAAAGAATTTGCAAAACACAAACCCAAAGTTGGAGATATTGATACACAATGTAATAAAGAACTCGAGCCAGAAGTTGAAAAATTCTTAACATCATACGATCATAAACAAATAGGCGACACAACATTGTTAGGGTTTAGCAGAGGAAGCGAACAATATAATGCCTTATTCCAATTCCAAGACCCTCCTATCAAAATACAGATAGATTTTGAATTTGGCAAATACGATGTAAAGACAGACATGCCAGATGAGTGGTATCGTTTCAGCCATAGCTCAGAATGGAACGATATACAAGCAGGTATCAAAGGTGTTTTCCACAAATACATATATCGTGCATTAACTTCTGCTCATAGTAGTATTAAGCACCAAGTTGATGTAAAGAAAACAAAAACAAATATTAAACCAAATGTTGCCGACAATGATTTGTCATTTGCAGTAGCGAGTGGGCAGGGTGGTGGCTTAAGTCACAAGTACGAACCATATATTCATACCGACCCAGAGACCGGTCAAAAGAAAACTCACGATCAAGGAGTTCCTTACAAGAGACTAATCCCGTCTGGGGAAAGAAAGTACATACAAAAATTAGATCAGCAGTTCTTTTTCTTCTTTGGTGCAAAGCCAGAAGGTAATGATAGTCAACTACAAAAAAGTTTCCTTGGCACACTAGACTTAATTAACAAATATATCACAGACAACTCGGCTAAAGAAAATGTGTTTAGAGCATTCTTAACATTATGCTTTGAGCAAGGTGGTCAAATGATCACTAAAAATGATCCAGAGCGTGACCAAGAAATTAAATTTGCGGCCATTGATAACTTTATACAAAAATGTAAACTTAAGAATCTAAGACCCGAAGCTATAAAGATGGGCAAAGAGTATATAGATGATTTTAAAGAAGTCCAAGATTATAAGCAAAAGAATCCCAACGAAAAACAACCACGTGCCGCATTGAAAAGAATGAAGGCAGGTTTAAACGAAGCTGAAGTAAAAGCACAACTACGCAAAGGCATGCCGCACCTGCATGATTTAAAGGCCGTTGATTTTTTGGACCTATTAGATGAACTGCATGACGGTAATGGCAAGTTCAAATTAGAAAACATTCCACTGAACGTTAAAGTAGACGGATTCGGTGGACGCTTCGGTAAGAACGCAGAAGGCAAACCTTTTATGGGTACCAGTCGTACTGAGCCACGTTACCAAGCAAGTTTTGTAGACTACCATCAAAAGAAAGGTACAACAGATCCTGAGATCCTAGGTCGTGCTCAAATGTTTGATGATTTGTTTGGCGAAATGATGAAGGCTATTAAATTAGTTGACAGCAAATTAGGTCCAGACTTTTTAGTAAACAAGCAAGTAACTTGCGAAGTATTGTTCTTACCATTTGCTACAGAAACTCCTGAAGGTAAATTAAAGTTTGTTGGAATACATTATGACAAACTTCCAAAAGGCGTACAGTTAGCGTTGGTACCATTCCATGCGGTAGAAGCAGATAGTGGAGAGCCTGTTGAAGATCCTAAATTTATCGATAGCCTGTTAGGTGTAGGCAATCAAGGTAGTGTTATGTTCGTCAACAATAGACTAACACAGAAAGAAGGACTTGATGTAACTGAGATCATTAACCCACTAGACAACATTGAAGAACTTAAATCAATAGTATCAGGTACAGCAGGCAAACGTGATCGTGCAAGTCTGCAACTTAGAAAAGAAGTAGAAGAAAAACTACTACCTATCAAAGAAAAATTAGAACAAGCCATTATCAAAGATCCAAACATTGTTGGTAAAGACATGTTGGGCAAAGACTACGAAGGTATTGTTATCAATAGTCGCCTCGGTCCTATTAAAGTTACAAGTCAAGAACAACGTGATGTTATCACTGCTAAACAAGATGCCAAAACAAATGCTCGTACAGAACGTCCACGTGGCGAGAACAAAACGGCGGTAGTTGCTATCGGTAGTTTTGTTGGGCACGTCGGTCATGAACAACTATTTGATTATACTATTAAGAAGGCCGCACAAGTAGGTGGAGATCCTTATTTGTTTATTGGCAATGCAGAAGGTAAAGACGATCCTATTCCTCCAGCGGTCAAAGTACAAACATGGCATAAAATGTATCCACAGTATGCCAACAATATCAGTACTGTAACGCAACAGGGCGGAACGCTGATGCAAAAGATTAAACACGAATTGATTAATCCCCTGCCAGGTAAGCCACCACGCTACGATAATATTATTATTATGGTAGGTGAAGACCAATCAAAAATGCCTATTGCACAAGCGTTAATGAAATCTGTTAACAAGTTTGAAGGATACGAGCACGTTAAGGTATCACTTGAAGCAACACCACGCGGTACTGGTATGAGCTTTACTAAGTTACGTAATATTTTAAAAGATCCTAATGCAACTCCTGAGCAACAATATCAAGTATGGGCGCAAGGCTTTGACGTAAAGAAATTAGGCAGGGAATGGATTATGAGATTAATGGAATTAACACGTAAAGGTATGGGCATAACTGCTCCTGCCAAGAAAGGCATACATCCAGACGCCGCACAACCAGTCAAGTTACCCAAGCAAAAGGCTCCAGCAGAAACAATGGCGGGAGTAGGTATGCAAGATGACCCAGAACGCAACGCAACGCACGAAGGAAAACGTGTAAATAACTGTGTGCCAGTTAGCGAAGACGTTGAAAAACTAATGGCTGGTTTTATTAAATTATTAGAACGCAAATGAAACAGTACAAGATAACATCAGCAGATATAGCACCCGTTGAAGAAGCCGGTGATACATATCTAGCACCTGATGATCCTGCACAAGAAATTCGCCGTTTACAATTCCTAGGTGGACTAGGTGGACAAGAACGCTTAGCCGAGTACAAGAATAGTTTAAAGCAAGGTAGTAACATAAGTGTTACTGCCGCAGAAAATGCACGTATTATGCGTGAACAAAATATACAACCAGGAACTCCTGAGTGGTTTAAGTTATGGTTCAGTCTTCCATACATGACTGGAGAGAAAAAAGAATGAAAATCGCAGAATTATTAGAATCAGCTACCGCAGGTGCTACAAGCGTAGGATCAATTAGCGGCGGTAGCGTTGGTCATCAACTACAGCGTAGAGCATTTAATAAAAGCTATACAGGTAGCATGACTTCTGGTACTGGTAAGAAATCACCAAAACAGCCTGCGGCTAAAAAACAAAAGCCCGGCACAAATGCATTAGATGGAAATAATTTAGTCGTATGATAAACGAAGGCAAACGAGGATTCAAAGTCCGCCATAAACAAAAAGTTGCTTCAATAGAACCAACTAAGCCACGTAACTTTGTTGCTAAGAACGCAATCAATACAGGTGCTGGCGCACATAAAGATAAGAAGAAAGCTATGAAACAAGGCGATACAAAACACAAAAAAGACTATGCAGAAGGCATGGAAGAAAAGTTCCAAGCAGAGCTAGATAAAATAAACGAAAAATGGACAGCAAAATACAAGAGTTCAATTAACTGCTCCCATCCCAAAGGCTTCAGCCAAAAGGCTCACTGTGCTGGTAAGAAGAAACATAATGAAGACATGACTATGGAAGCAACTTGTCCAGATTGTGGTATGTGCGAAACGCACGGCAATCTCCATGAGATCAAGAAAGGTAGTAAGGATTCAAATGGTTATAGCAGTTGCTGGAAAGGTTATCATGCCGCAGGTACCAAGAAGGGTAAGAACGGTGGACAAGTGCGTAACTGTGTGCCTAATGAAAGTGTCGCAGAAGGCGCTCCAATTTCTGGTGACGGTGGCGCGGTAGCTAACTTTAAACAACAAATGGCCAACAATACCGAAATTGCTTATCAGAAAGCACAGAAAGGTATAAAGGATGAAGGAATAAAAGGTGCTATCGCAGGCGGTGCGGCTGGCGCAGTACTTACACGAAGTCCAAGAGGTGCAATAGCTGGGGCAGACATTGGAGACAAATTAGGAGATATGGTGGAAACTACGGACAGTGAAGGCGGCATGGCCAAACAGCAATTAATTACTGCGGCTAAGCTCGCTATACAATTAGCACAACAAATGGATGGCGACACTCAACTAGACGCATGGGTTCAAACTAAGATTAGTCTAGCATCGGACTACTTGTCGACTGTACATGAATTTTTAGTTAACGGTGAACAAGATGTTGATAAAGACGAAGAAACTGACGAAACTGTTGTTCCTGGTATCACTCATCAACATCACCACGGTACTCTAAAACATACATCTACAACAACGGAAGGTGCAAAGGTTGATCGCCAGGCAAAACACATTACCAAAAGTATGATGAAGTCACATCCTGGTATGAGCAAAGACAATGCAGAAGCCGCGGCTTGGGCACACATCAAGCATCCAAAGAAGAAAAAGAAAATGAAAGAAGATGCATACGATATATATCTTGAAGTCATGCTTGGTAAATCTTTAAAGAAATGAGAATTTTAGAAGTTATAACTGAAGACGTTGTTCTTAAACTTGAAAAAGGTCTTAAGAAGTTACCAAGTCACAGTTACGATTCAATCGATAAACTCATGCAAAAAATCTGCAAGGATGCAGATATTTCTGGAAAGAAATTACATGACATGTTTGTTGACAAACACAATCTAACACCAGATACTTGGATCAAAAAACAAGTAGATGAAGATTGGAAAAAAGTGAACAAACACGATAAGACTGATGGCATGAGCCAAAAAGCAGTTAACGCTTATCGTAAAGAAAATCCAGGTAGTAAATTAAAAACTGCCGTAACTACTAAACCCAGCAAATTAAAGAAAGGTAGTAAGTCTGCAAGTCGTCGTAAAAGTTTTTGTGCCAGAATGGGTGGTATGAAAAAACACAATGCGTCAGCTAAAACTAAACACGATCCAGATAGCCCAATCAATAAAGCACTACGTCGATGGAATTGCGAAAGCATTGAAGAAATGCAAGATTTAATATTAGTAGCCGAACAGTATATCAACGAAAACTTTGCTGATGGTAAAAATCCAGGACGCAAAGGACTTGCCAAAAGAAGCGGAGTTAATACCAAAGCCAGTGTAAGCAGTCTACGCAGTACGGCCAAACACTCAAGTGGCGAAAAAGCCCGGATGGCACACTGGTTAGCTAATATGAAATCCGGTAAAGCTAAGGCTAAAAACAAATAATCAAGACTTGACAATCTCCTGTATTCAGTATATAATTACTGTACAGGAGATTAATTATGAGTAAAGCATATGGCGCACCAGAGCAGGCAAAAATCAAACAACTTATTTCTGAAGGCGTAACAGTCTTACAAGAAATTGAAGACTTGAACGAAGGTTTGAACGACACTATCAAAGCTGTCGCTGAAGAACTAGAAGTGAAACCAAGCATTATTAAAAAAGCAATTAAGATCGCACAGAAGGGCGATTGGGAACGTGTGTTCACTGAGTTTGATGACTTGGAAACTATTGTTGATATCAGCGGTCATGCAATTCGCCAAAGCGATTATGATGCACAAAATCCAAACCGCATCGGTGATAATGATTGATACATTTTTTGCGCCAACACTAAGATGGATCAAGGATGACTGGCGTAGCAATAAGTTTAGGTTCGTTGTTGAGCTCCTTGCTTGGGCTATATCTATTGGCTGTAGTATCACAATGGCAGTCACCGTCCCTAATCCCCCTCTTATTGTATTATATCCTATCTGGATTGGTGGCTGTGCTATGTATGCATGGGCTTCTTGGACTCGCAAGAGCTTTGGTATGCTGGCTAACTACATTTTGTTAGTTAGTATCGATACTGTCGGTTTAGTCCGAATGTTAAGTTAAATATATTTGAGAACGGTTCAGCGAACCATAAGTCGCAATGTTGAAGGTTAACCGGCCATAAGCGGTAAGGAGAATTATGAGTTATATCGATGCCATCTGGGATCGTGACAATGACCGTGTACGTGTCGTTGAGCGTGATCCAAAAAAAGGTCGAATCTATGTCGACTATCCCGCAAGGTACGTGTTTTATTATCCAGATAATAAAGGCAAGTACAAATCAATCTACGGCGAAAGCCTATCAAAAGTTACTTGTAAGTCATTCAAGGAATTTGCTAAAGAACAAAAAATCCACTCAAGTCACAGACTATTCGAAAGTGACATTAATGCCTCATTCCGTATCCTGGAAGAAAACTATCTAGGTAAAGATGCTCCGAAGTTAAATGTAGTGTTTTTCGACATCGAGGTAGACTTTGATCCAGAGCGCGGCTATGCTTCACCGGAAGATGCGTTTATGCCAATCACTGCAATCTCAGTTTACCTACAATGGATGCAGACTATGGTTACGTTAGCTGTTCCGCCAAAAGGCTTGAAGATGGAGGATGCTGAAAAGTTAGTTGAAGAATTTCCTAATACGCATCTGTTTGAAAGCGAAGGAGAAATGCTTGATACTTTCCTAAAGCTGATTGAAGATGCTGATATTATCAGCGGTTGGAACAGTGAAGGTTACGATATTCCCTATACTGTTAACCGAGTTACAAAGGTATTGAGCAAGGAAGATACCCGTCGTTTCTGTTTGTGGGATCAATTTCCAAAGAAACGTGAATATGAAAAGTATGGTAAAGCCGCAGTCACTTATGACTTTGTTGGTCGTGTACACTTAGACAGTCTCGAACTGTATCGCAAGTACACATATGAAGAACGCCATACATATCGACTAGATGCTATTGGTGAAATGGAAGTAGGCGAGAACAAAACTGTCTATGAAGGTACGCTGGATCAACTGTACAACAATGACTTCCGCAAGTTTATTGAATACAACAGACAAGATACTGCACTACTTGACAAACTAGACAAGAAACTAAAGTTTATTGATCTCGCCAACACACTGGCACATGAATGTACTGTATTGCTACAGACTACAATGGGTGCCGTTGCTGTAACTGAACAGGCGATTGTAAACGAAGCACACCACAGAGGATTGATTGTTCCAAGTCGTCCAAAGCGTGATGAAAGCGCGGACAATCAGGCCGCAGGTGCGTATGTTGCATATCCTAAAAAAGGACTCCACGACTGGATTGGTTCAGTCGACATTAACAGTCTATACCCAAGTGCGATTCGTGCGCTTAACATGGGTCCAGAAACTATTGTCGGACAGTTACGCCAAGATTATACACAAGCAGAAATTGATGCTAAGATTGCCAAAGGCAACTCATTTGCCGCGGCATGGGAAGGTAAGTTTGGCAGTAACGAATACGAGTTCGTTATGGCAAAAGACAAAGCCAACGACATTACTGTTGAATGGGAGTCTGGAGAAGTAGATGTACTAAGCGGTGCTCAAATCTATGAAATGATTTATGAAAGTAATCAGCCATGGATGCTAAGTGCTAACGGTACAATTTTTACATACGAAAACGAGGGGATCATCCCCGGCTTGCTAAAACGTTGGTATAGTGAGCGTAAAGACATGCAGAAAAAATTAAAGGAAGCTATTGATGCTGGTAACAAAATTGAGGAAGAGTACTGGGATAAGCGACAGCTTGTTAAGAAAATTAACCTTAACTCTTTATACGGTGCTATTCTTAACGCTGGTTGCCGCTTCTTTGATAAGCGTATTGGCCAATCCACAACTCTTACAGGAAGACAAATTGCTCGCCATATGGCCGCAAAAATAAATGAAGTAATTTGTGGAGAGTATGATTACAAAGGTCGTAGTATCATTTACGGTGATACAGACTCTGCATATTTCTCGGCTTATACAACCCTAAAGACTGATATCGATAAAGGTCGCTTGCCTTGGGACAAAGAAACTGTTGTTCAACTGTACAATCAAATTGCAGACGAAGTTAATGGCACATTCCCACAGATGATGCTAGACTTCTTCCACTGTCCAAAGAGTCGAGGTGAAGTTATCAAAGCAGGTCGTGAATTGGTCGCTATTAAAGGCCTGTTCATTACTAAGAAGCGTTATGCTGTCTTGTACTATGACAAAGAAAACAAACGTGCGGACGTAGATGGCAAGCCAGGTAAGATCAAGGCCATGGGCTTGGATCTCAAGCGTAGTGATACGCCGGAATTTATGCAGAAGTTCTTGGAAGAAATCCTAACTAAGGTACTAAACGGTAGCCAAGAAAAAGAGATCCTGGACCGTATTGGCGAATTCCGAACTGAGTTTAAAGTTAGACCGGGTTGGGAGAAAGGTAGTCCAAAACGTGCTAACAATATTACAGAGTATCGCGAGAAAGAAAAGAAAGCAGGCAAGGCCAATATGCCAGGCCATGTACGTGCAAGTATTAACTGGAACGTGTTACGAGAAATGAACGGCGACAAATACTCTATGCAGATTGTAGATGGTATGAAAGTTATCGTTTGTAAGGTTCGAGATAATCCAATGGGGTATACAAGTATTGCGTATCCTGTAGACGAACTAAGATTGCCCAAGTGGTTCCAGGAATTACCATTTGATCATTCTGAAATGGAGACAACTATTATCAATAACAAACTTGATAATTTAATTGGCGTGTTGGAATGGGACTTGAACTCGACCACACAAAATAATACGTTTGGTAATTTGTTCACATTTGAATAAAATTTACTTGACTTTGATTCTAAATCTAAATATAATATATAAAAGGACTTTAACATGAAAGATATTTTACAAGACATCGTATCACATACACACAACCTAGGATTTTTAGAAGTAGTTAAGATCACAGGAACAGAAGAAAAAACTCAAATTGATTCTGTTGCTGGCGACCGCTCAATCATCCTATCAGCAGAAACTACAAGTGTTCAGCCGGACATGATAGGTATTTTTGGTATGCCTCAACTTAACAAACTAAAGATTCATTTAGACTGCCCAGAATATAAAGAAGGTGCAAAAATTTCTTTAGTTAAGGGCCAGCGTAACGGTGAAGATATTCCTGTAGGGTTACACTTTGAAAACAAAGGTGGCGACTTTAAAAACGATTATCGTTTTATGAACCAAGCTGTTATTGAAGAAAAGCTAAAGGTTCCTAAGTTCAAAGGTGTTAGTTGGGATATTACTATTGTTCCCACAGTGGCCAGTGTACAACGTTTCAACTTCCAAGCAAGTGCAAACAGCGAACATGCAATCTTTGTTGCAAAAACAGACGGCGATAAATTGAAGTTTACATTTGGTGATGTTAATACACACGCAGGTGAATTTGTTTTTGCAGATGGTCTTACAAGTAAAATTACAGCTAACCTAAGTTGGCCGGTTGCACAAGTATTAAGCATCTTGAAAATTGCAGATGTTAATAATACTAAAATGAGTATCAGTAACCAAGGCGCACTAAAGATTACGTTAGATAGCGGGTTGGCAACTTACGAATATATTTTACCAGCGCAAGCATGATAAAAGGCATCTCCAGTCAAGGTAGCTTTATTACGGTATCAGGCGGATCCCCTAGTACCACGTATATCTCTCCTGGCTCAGTAGGGGCAGGCATGATGCGATATAACGGCAATATGAATTGTGTCGAGATCAACGATGGTAATATGTGGAAAGCTATGGATATGAGTTATGCCACTATATCATTAACAGGAGAGGCAGAATCTATTTTGATGTGGGCCAGACAAAAACGTGCAGAAGAATGGGAAATGGCCGCTCTTGCCGAGACTCATCCTGCTGTTAAAATTGCATTAGAAAACCTAAATAAAGCAGAACAACAACTAAAAGCTACAGTTATACTGAGCAAGGAATATGATGAAACAACAAGTTAACTTAACCCCACTACAGAAAGACTATGCTGTCTATTTGCCAGCTATTAGCAGTTTCTATAGTACATATATTGCAAAACAAAGATTAGAAAAGTTTATCGCCGACGATCGCATTCCAGCAGGGTTTGATCGTGGCGTTGAAGGCATGAACTTTTTAAATGCAGAAGACGGATACTTTACCTACAAGTACGGTCTTTACTCTGCGGGTCATGCACAATTAGACTTGAATAAAAGTCTAACACAAGAGTCAATGATCCAACAACGAGATCGCGGCAATACGATGATATTAGGCGACTCCGGTGGATATCAGATCGGTAAAGGCGTTCTTAAATTTGATTGGCTAGACTTCGAAGGTCCTAGTGCAACTAAAACACGTCAAAGTATTTTAGAATGGTTAGAACTTACTGCTGACTGGTCTATGATGCTAGACGTTCCTACGTGGGCATGTGATCACGTACACAGTCCAAAGACTGGTCTTAAGACTGTTGAAGATTGTTTGGAAAAGACACAGTATAATAACAGATACTTCTTAGAAAATCGTCTAGGACAAACCAAGTTCCTAAATGTGCTACAAGGTTGGGACTGGGATTCAGCAGAGGACTGGTACAACGGTGTTAAACAATTTAGTGATCCAAACAAAACATGGGGCGAAAATAAGAACCCATCAGCTGAAGGTTGGGCATTTGGTGGTGCTAATATGTGTAAGATGGACATTACACTCAAACGTCTAATGACTATGCGTGAAGACGGTCTGTTAACAGGTAAGAATTGGATTCACTTCTTGGGTACTGCACAACTAGACTGGGCTTGTTACTTAACCAGTATTCAACGTCAAATTAGAAAGCATATTAATGAAGAACTTACAATCAGTTTCGACTGCGCAAGTCCGTTCATTGCTACGGCACATGGACTTGTGTATACTAACGCACAACACACCACTAAGCGATGGAGTGTTATCATGGATAAGGCCCCGGACAATAAGAGTCTTTCCGGACGGGACGATATACCTTTTCCGTTTGAATCAGCGATTGGTCGCAGACTAACAATGAAAGATATCGCTTACTATGATTTAGGCGAGCGCAAGACTGATGCAGAATTAGGTGGTGTTGTATTCGATCACCTAAATCCTCAACACTATAATGTTGTTCCCCGCCTTAATAAGCTAGGTAAGATTCCAAACAGAACAAGTTGGGATAGTTTTGCTTATGCGTTGATGATGGGGCATAATGTTGAATGTCATATTGTTGCTGTACAACGTGCTAATCAATTAATGGATATTGAAACAGCAAAGGCACAACCAGATTGGCGCCATTGGAAGAAACTCAAAGACTCTGAAACAGGTAGCGATCAATATAGTGATTGGGTTCCCCGCAATATTCTTTACTTTAACCGTTTTGTAGAAGAACTGTTTAATACAAAGACTAAAGCAGAAGCGTTCCAAATGATTGAAGATGCAAAGCCCATGTTGTCTAACATGATGGGTATGCGCTTACGTGGTGGTAATGCTGAAAATAACTTTACAAGTTTATTTGAAACTGAAGAAGTAGTGTTAGATAAAACTGTAAGTCCTGTAACCGCGATGCCAGAGCTAGATGAAGACAAGCTCGACGCATTAGAATTTGATAATGCCTAATGGACTTTATAGCTGAATATCAATTATCAGACATTACTATCTGTGACGAACTGTTAAGGCTGTTTAGACTCGCAGATAGTAATGGTTTAACCAATCCTGGTGTTACAGGGTCGGACGAACAAATCCGACCAGAATATAAAGACAGCGTCGATTTCCATTTAGGTGATGCTAGGACTTTAGGCAAGCCTGCAGATTTTAAATGGCCAAACTATCATACTGAATTGTCCGGATTTATTGACAAATACTGCACAGATGCTAAAATATATGAACACGCTGGAAAGTTTACCATACGCGATTTACCACAAATACAGTGGTATAAACCTAGTGCAGGTTATCATGCATGGCATATCGATGGCGGTCATGAATTTTGCAATCGTGCAATATCATTTTTAACGTATTTGAATACAGTACCAAATGGTGGAACTGAATTTTTGCATCAGAACAGAGTTGTTGAAGCAGTAAAAGGCAAAACAATTTTGTTCCCGACTGCATACACGCATATTCATCGAGGACAGGTTACTGCTAACCTCGACAAATATATTTTAATTGGCTGGCTTTGGTGGGATAACGAAAGATGAAACGAGATTACGATTCAGGTGTACATGAAGATGTAACATTCTTTATAGGTACAGAAGTTGAACATACTCCTGCATACGGGATGAAAACCCTGTTTGTAGTAGGAGTACACGATGAACAGGTCATTATTACTCTTGCAAAAAATAATAATTGCAATCATATCTATTTTGGTGCTAATCAAAGTTTTGGCACCAACGGTGTTAACGATATCGGTACATGGAGACCTTGGGAAGACATGATCAAAGGCTGTCTAGATGCAGACTTTTGGTGTACCCTAGACTTCGATGTATCCGAAGCAGAAGGTTTACTAGAAAGTGGGCTAACTGAGAATCGAAGATTCATTCCACAAATTAGCGTTAAATTACCCTACTTGACACAGCTAGGATATAATGCTACAATTAAGATAGACGATAAAGACTTCGACGCTACTAATCCCGGCGTTTGGTGCTTGCCACTCAGTGCTTGCACTCAAAGGAAGTATTTTACTAATTGGGATTGCTACACACAAGATGAGATCATTAAATGATTACCATTAGACAAGATATACGTCCAAACAAAATGATTTGGGTTACCTTTCAAAAGGAAGGTATTCACAAATATCCCGCCGCACTTACAGATCCTAACCTAGCAACAGGTGATGATTATGATGTAAGTTTTCTAGGCTATCCGCATCGTCACACATTCCACTTTAAAGTATGGATCAGTGTCACACACGATGATCGCGATATTGAATTCATTCAGTTTAAACGCTGGTTGGAAAAATTGTACGCAGAAGGTACACTCCAACTAGACTACAAGAGTTGTGAGATGATGTCAGGCGATTTGTTTGACACTATCTCCAATAAGTATCCGAGTCGTGAGATTTGGATTGAGGTCTCCGAAGACGGAGAAAATGGTTCTTTCATTAAGT
>Ga0114978_10001904_pt1 | contig 17438 bp, 17 predicted proteins | sample S_140212_EF_Meta_FD_87027 | JGI IMG/M metagenome (GOLD analysis project Ga0114978, IMG submission 87027) | Freshwater microbial communities from Lake Simoncouche, Canada to study carbon cycling - S_140212_EF_MetaG | ecosystem: Environmental > Aquatic > Freshwater > Lake | place: Lake... | reverse complement strand
GCTATCAAAGGCAGAAGTATTGCGAGATGGTCTGGGTGGCAAAGTTGAATACGTAGTGGTGCCAGACGGTCCGCACGCCGCGAACTTGACGCACCCTGAGCCAGTAAACGCCGCCATCACTCACTTTCTTTCGGCGTTGTAAGGTTTGCTTAAATTCGAGGGGGACCAATGAGTAGCGATGTGGAACACGTGGGTTTAACGAATGTCAATATTCAAGACAATCCGTTTCCGTATTACAAAGAGCAAATGTCGAAGTGTCCTGTGTGGCATGAAGACGACATTGACCTCTATGTCATTGGCGGGCATGAAGAAGTTCGTGCTGCATTAGGCGACATTGCCACCTTCTCGAACAAACCTTCGGCTGGAGGGCGTGCGGCCAATATGGACGCCATCCTTGCCTATCAAAGTGTGTTGAAAGAAAAAGGCTGGACCCACTTGCCTGTGTTGCAGCGTTCAGACCCACCAGAGCACAGCCGGTATCGCAAGTTATTGAACCGTGTCTTTACGCCAGCTCAGGTGAAGGCTTATGTGCCACAACTTGAGGAAATTTCGAATTCACTCATTGACGCAATGGTGGCAAAGGGAAGCTGCGAATTTGTTCGTGACTTTGCTTTGCCGCTGCCAGGCATTTTCATTTCCACACAACTTGGTCTTGACCCTTCGCAGTATCCAAAATTTCGTCGTTGGGCCGAAGCAATGTTGTCGCTCGCTCAGCGTTCTCAGATTTCTGTGGAAGAAGCAATTATTGAAGCCAATGTTGAAGTTGAAGAGCAGCATTTCATTGCGGGCGAGTTTGAAAAGCGACGCGCCAACCCCGGTAAAGATCTCATTTCATTATTAGTCAATGCGCATGTGAATGAAGAAGGCGAAGAGCCATTCACCATTAATGAACTCATGACCGTTTTGCATGCACTCATTACAGGTGGCTTTGAAACCACCACCGGTGCATTGTCGGCTGCCATGCTGTTACTTATCGAGCATCCTGACCAAATGGAAATGCTGCGCAAAGACAGGTCGTTGATGGGGAACTTCATTGAAGAGGTATTGCGCTTCGATAGCCCTGTGCAAGGTTTGTGGCGCAGCGTGAAATGCCCTGTCACTGTAAGTGGGTTCGATATTCCAGAAAACAAATCGGCGATGATTCGCTTTGGCGCGGCTAACCGCGACCCACGTGTTTTTGAAAACCCTGATGCGTTCGATATCACTCGTGCGAATGCAAAAAATCACGTGGCCTTTGGCTTTGGTGTGCACTTTTGTTTGGGTGCGGCACTTGCTCGTCAACAAATGGCAACGGCGTTCAACTTATTGCTCGATCGGGTTGCTCATGTTGAACTTGCTGGGCCAATGGAGTTGCCTATTCACGAACCGAGCTTCTTTTTGCGCCCCATGCGCGAATTAAACCTTGTCGTAAAGGGCGCCTAACTCGTTTTTAGTCTTTTTCGGGTCGCTTGGCGAGGGGTGTGGAGGAGTACCGTAGAGGTACCAACCACACACGGGGGTATGTAATGAGTAGGCAAGAACTAATACGTATGGCTCAGCGAGCAGTTGATGCTCACGCTGAAGGCAAAGGCGAAATTGTTGACGACATTTTGCGTGTTCCTGTTGAGCATTACTTCGACCAAGAGCGTTGGCAAAAAGAAGTAGACCGCATTTTCAAGCGTCTGCCACTTGTGCTTGGGTTCACTTGCCAAATGCGTGAGCCTGGTTCATACAGCGCGGTCACCATTTTGGATGTGCCCGTACTTATGGTGCGTGGGCAAGACGGTTCCATGCGCGCATTCCTGAACGTATGCAGCCACCGTGGCGCACAGCTAACTGACGACGGTTGCGGCACTGCCCGCCGCTTTACCTGCCCGTACCATGCGTGGTCGTACGACACTGCCGGTGACCTTGTAGGCATCTATGAGGCAGATGCTTTTGGCGATATCGACAAGTCATGCAATGGTCTCACAACATTGCCCGTTACCGAGCGAGCAGGAATTATTTGGGTCACTCTCACGCCAAATTCCACCCTCGATCACGATTCGTTTTTCCATGGTTATGACGAAGTACTAGAGCATCACCACTTTGAGAACTGCTACTACGCAGGTCAGCAAAGTATTGATGGGGCGAACTGGAAAGTTTGTTACGACGGCTACCTCGACTTTTACCATTTGCCTATTTTGCATAAGAACTCTTTTGGACCCGATCTGTCGCCGAAGGCGTTGTTTGAAGCGTGGGGCCCTCACCAACGGTTGTTGGCTCCCGATAAGCGTCAAGTTGGCCCACTTGAAGGCATTCCTGTTTCGGAATGGCCAACAGAAAAGCTGGTCTTTGGTGTATGGACCATTTTCCCGCACATCTCCATTGCGTCATTCGAAGCCGATGGTCGTATTTATATGATCTCGCAGTTATTCCCCGGAGCAACCCCTGAAGAGTCGGTAACTTTGCAGCACTTCTTGCATTGTGAAACACAAAACCCAGAGCGCGATGCTTCAGTGGCCGACCGCATGAAATTTATGCGCTTTGTGGTGGAAGAAGAAGACTACAAAACAGGCCTTCAAATTCAGCGCGGCTTGAAGAGTGGTGCAAAGAAAGAAGTGATGTTTGGTCGCAACGAAGGCGGTACGCAGGCATTTCATAAGTGGGTGGAAGCACTCATTGACACCGACGATGCAGACCTCTCGGCACTTTTTGCCAAGGGTGTTGGCGCGAAATCTAACTAGAGGGAACTATGTTCAATTATCAAGATATTTATCACGTTGGTGTGCGCGTCAAAAACATTGAAGCCGCAATGGAAGAAATGGGCAAGGGCCTGCAACTCACTTGGTGTGACGTGCAAGTGCGTGAGCAAAGTGCTTGGTTGCCTGGTAAGGGTCAAACCACTATTCCTTTGAAATTCACATACTCATGTGAAGGTCCGCAGCACGTTGAGCTTCTGCAAGGTGCTCCTGGAACCATCTGGGATGGCTCTGACGCTCCTGGAGTGCACCACATGGGTATTTGGGTAGACGATGTGAGAGAGACCACCGAGCGCCTCATGAAAGAGGGCTGGAGTTTGGAAATTGCACAAGTGTCTCCTGAAGAGGGATACGGGGCATTTAGCTACGTTCGTTCCCCAACGGGTTTCTTGTTGGAGCCAGTAACGCGTGCAGCACTTCCCGCTTTCGAGCGTTGGTGGGCTGGCGGTTCGCTCTAAGAGCCGAACTAAATCAACTGGGTTAAATTAACTCAGGCGCGTGTGTTTCAGAGCGCCACGAAAAATTGAGTGCTGCAACCGCGCCAATCACAATGGTGCACGGTGCTTCGAGTGGGGTAGTGCCAAGTTGACCCAAAGTTGTTCGTACTGTTTCTTGCGCTGCGCGAGTACCCCATCGCGTTGCGGCAACTGGTGTGTTGTAATTCAGCCCGCCAGCAATGAGTCGCACGGCAATTGCGCCGCGTTCGGCAACGCCCATGAGCACCACAATGGTTCCACCAACTGCAGCTAGTGCTTCCCAGTTCACGCCCGACGAACCACCTTTTTCACGGTGGCCGGTAACAACAGTGAATGAAGCCGACAAGCCGCGATGCGTAACAGGTATTCCGGCATACGCGGGAACACCAACAGCAGACGTAATGCCAGGTACAACTTCAAAAGCAATGCCCGCAGCAATGAGAGCTTCTGCCTCTTCGCCGCCACGACCAAAAACGAAAGGGTCGCCACCTTTCAAGCGCACCACATTGAGACCTTGAGCTCCAAGGTGAACGAGCAATGCATTAATGGTTTCTTGTGGAGTGGGAGCACCGGGCTTTTTGCCTACGTCAATAAGGTCAACACCTGGTGAAGCAAGTTGAATGATGCTGTTGTCAGCTAAGCGGTCATGCACAATAACGTCGGCCAACGCAATAAGCCGTGCTGCTTTCACCGTAATGAGCTCTGGGTCTCCGGGGCCTGCGCCCACTAGGTACACGGTCATGGTGCTACCGCTTGTGTTGCGATGCGCGATTGTTCTAGCGCTGCAGCAATGAGTGGAGCCCAATTGACATCTTCGGTGCTCACGCCTTCGGCATGAAACTCTGCACGCTTTGCAGCAAGTATCTCTACGGCCTCTGCAAACTCGGGGCCAATTGTATTTTCCAAAGTGGAACGAACCCATGAAGACATGGCAGGGCTTGCACCAGCGGTAGACGAGGTAATGAGAAGTCGTCCGCGACGCATGCTGGCAGGCAAGGTAAAGGTGCAGCGGTCGGGGTCGTCGGCAGAGTTGACCCATATGCCAAGCGATTCGCACTCATCAAAAATCTGTTGGTCAACAACATTGTTTGCAGTTGCAGTAACAACGAGTGAAAAGCCCTTCACATCGAGTGCTGCGTATTCGCGTTGAATGAGAGTTGCACCGGTGGCATGAAACCGTTCGTCAATCTCTGGTGAAATAACGGTGAGAAGGGGATTGCATACCAGCAGTTGCTCGGCCTTGCGATAAGCAATGCGCCCGCCACCCACTAAGAGAACTGGCTTACCTTCAATGTTCAAATTGACGGGGAACTGTGCTGCGTACGGGTTCATGCCTTGCTCGCTACGTTTGGTTCAATAGTGCCGAAGGTTCCGTATGGTTGTTCGCCGCGCACAGTAATGCGGTGCATCAACCGTGGTTCGGTGTAGTCGGCTGCGGCGTAATGAGCAGTAGAGCGGTTGTCCCACATAGCAACGTCGCCTTCGCGCCATGTCCAACGCACCACGCGTTCTGGCTGAATGCTGTGTTCATAAAGGAGGCCAAGTATTGCTTGGCTTTCGTCAGGAGAGAAGTTTTCAATATATGCGGTGAACGTGGGGTTCACGAAGAGCCCACGTTCGCCAGTTTCTGGGTGCACACGTACAACTGGGTGGCGCACAGGGTTCATTGTTTGCAACTTTTGCTTGTTTTCTCCGCTTTTGTCTTCATCGCGGAAGCGAGAAAAGGTTCCACTTGCATCGTGTACGGCAACTAAACCGTCGACCAAGTGTTGCAGCGGAGCAGCGAGTGTTTCATATGCATTCACGAGGTCGCACCACAATGTGTCGCCGCCAAATGAAGGAATTACTTTTGCTGCCAAAATTGATGCCGTAGGCGGAGCAGCAGAAAAGGTGACATCGGTATGCCATCTGTTGTTGTAACTCGTTGTTTTCTTTTCACCGGTGTTGCGCACATCGCCCACACCAAGTTTGTAGTCAGTTGAGTCGAGCACAAGTACCTCGGGATGATTTTCGTCGAGGCCACCAAGTAGCGGGTGAGCCGGCGTGAGTTCGCCAAAGTTGCGAGCAAATGCAACTTGCTGAGTAGGAGTTAAGTGTTGGTCGCGGAAAAAGACAACGCGATAGCGAACAAGGGCTTCGCGAATAGCGGCACTGTCTTGGCTTGTAAGTGGCTGCGTAAGGTCAACGCCCGAAATTTCCGCACCGAGTGTTCCGGTGAGGCGCCGAACAGCGCAGAGGGTTGCCGATGAGGTCACCTCTACAGTCTGCCTATAGTTGACCAAAATAGTCAACATTTGATGCGGGAAGTACTATGGCGTTATCGAAAAGCCATATGTCAGACGACCCATCGCCGTTCTTGGCGTTTTCATTTTGGCCAACTTCTTGTTGGGCTCCTTTTTTATATGGATTCCGATCACCATTTTGCTCGACGTGTTGCGCCGCAAATGGCGATTCCCCATTGTTCGCCTCATTGCCTTTCTCTTGTGCTGGACCTGGCTCGAAATTGCAGGAGTGGTGGCGAGTATTGCCTTTTGGGCCGCAGGTCAGAAACGAAACAGCTTGCTGCACTACAAGTTGCAGCGGTGGTGGGCAGGTGGGCTCATTCTCGCCTTGCGTGGCACGGTTGGGTTACGTATTGATGTGCAAAACCCAGTGGTGCTAGTACCTGGGCCGCTGGTGGTGTTGTCGCGACACGCAAGCCTTGCCGACTCGCTGGTATCGGCGTGGGCAATGGGCAATGTGGCGGGTTTGCATCCGCGTTATGTACTGAAGCGTGAGTTGATGCTCGACCCTTGCCTCGACATTGTGGGGCACAGATTGCCCAATTATTTCCTCAATCGTTCCTCGGACAACGTTCAAGGAGAGCTTGCAGGTGTTGCAGAACTGTCGCACAACTTGGGTCATAGCGATGTGGCGGTCATCTTCCCTGAAGGTACGCGAGCAAACGCTGCGAAGCGACAACGAGTGCTGGAGAAGATCAAAGAGCGCAACCCTGAACGAGCTCAGTTGTTGGAGCCGCTCACAATGTTGTTGCCACCAAAACCTGCCGGAGCCATTGCGCTCATGCAAGGTGCCCCACAATGTGACGTGGTTATTGCTGGTCATGTTGGCTTCGACGGGCTCGACACCTTTAGCGGCATGCTGCGTCACCTCGAGCGAGGAAATGTTCGGTGTGTCATGTGGTTCAGGCGCATTGCGCGCATAGATATTCCTACTGAAAACATGGCTGCATGGCTCGACCAGCAGTGGTTGATGTTAGACACAGAAGTGAAAAAGCAAAACGAAATTTTGAAGGGCATGAAGTGATGAGTGGAAGTGCAGACATTCTCTTAGCGAGCGCCATTGCAATAGCGGTTCTCATGTTCTCTATGTGGCTCCTTAGTCTTGCGCTAAAAAACGCTTCCATTGTCGACATTGTTTGGGGTCTTGGTTTCGTTGTCGTTGCGTGGGTCACTCACAGCGTTGCCGACAGCAATGCAGCACGCGGATGGTTGCTGACACTGCTCACCACGGCATGGGGTTTGCGCTTGGCGTCGTACTTGGCATGGCGCAACATCGGGCACGGTGAAGATTTTCGCTACAAGGCAATGCGCAAGCATTACGGTTCAAAATTTTCCATTGTGAGTTTGTTTACCGTTTTTATTCTGCAAGGTGTGCTCATGTGGCTGGTGTCGTTGCCAGTGCAGCTGGGCCAAGTATCAATGAACCCGAGCATTGGCGTGTTCGGCATCGTAGGTATTGTATTTTTTGCAATCGGTCTCTTCTTTGAAACAGTGGGCGACGTTCAACTTGCACGGTTTAAATCAAATACGGCAAACGCTGGAAAAGTAATGCAGTCAGGACTGTGGAAATACACGCGACACCCCAACTACTTTGGTGATGCGTGCGTGTGGTGGGGTCTCGCACTCATTGCAGCCGAAGCTGAAATAGGCGTTGTCGGAATTCTTGGTGCAGTGGCAATGAGTATTCTCTTGCGTCGTGTTTCAGGCGTAACGCTTTTGGAAAAGAGTTTGAAAAAGCGCAAAGAGGGATACAACGACTACGTAGCACGCACAAGTGCCTTTATTCCGCGGCCGCCTAAAAAGATCTAAGAGTGAGATGCAGCAAAGGCTGCAGCAAGGTCATTGCGCAGGTCGTCGACATGTTCAAGACCAATTGAAATGCGCATGAGGCCATCACCAGCAAGCGCTCCAGAAAGCGACTCTTCGTCGAGTCCAAAATGTGTGCTTGTTGCTGGGTGGCAAATAAGAGTTTCAGGGCCACCCAAAGATGTTGCTGGTCGTATCAATTGCAACGCCGCAATAAAGGCACGGCATGAATCAATTCCCCCCGGAATTTCAATAGCAAACACCGAGCCGAAAGAAGTCATTTGGCGTGCTGCAAGCTGGTGTTGCGGGTGGCTAGATAAGCCGGGGTAGTACACCGTTGAGCAATTGCCACTCGACTCACACCACGTTGCTAACTCCATTGCTGTTGCGCATTGGCGTTCATGACGCACAGGAAGCGTGCGAATACCGCGCAGCGCGTTGTGAGCGTCGTAAGGCGAAGCAGATGCGCCGTGCAGAACTGAATATGCCCAAATGGCATCAATAAGATCTTTTTCGCCCGCGACTACTCCAAGAAGTGCGTCGTTGTGTCCGCCAATTCCTTTAGTGGCCGAATGCAAAGAAAGGTTCACTCCGTGCGACAGCGGTTGCTGGCTCATTGGCGTGGCAAATGTGGAGTCGACCATGGTGAAGGGAACAGCAATGGCCCCAAGTTCGGCAAGGTCGGCTAGCGCTAACGAAGGGTTTGCGGGTGTTTCAGCAATGACCAACATGGTGCGAGGAGTTTTTGCTGCAGCAGTGAATGCGCCAGGCACGGTGGCATCGACAAAAGTGACGTTGATGCCCATGCGTCGCACGGGCCCATTCAGAAATGCAATGGTGCCGCCGTACAGCTGCTGCTGAGCAACAATGTGGTCGCCAGGCGAGCACAAGGCATAAACCACACTGGCTAGTGCTCCCATGCCAGAACCAAAGGCCAAGGCGTCTTCCGCACCTTCAAGTTCGGCTATAGCGGTTTCAAATTGCCGCACGGTGGGGTTGGTATAGCGGCTGTAGAGCTTCGAGTTGCGACCCGCCACTGCTTCCTGATGGGTTTCATCGAGCCCAGAGCTGGACCAGGTGGTGGAAGTAGAAATGTCGCTGGCCAAAGAGCGGGCACCATTACGGCCCGTTGTTATTGCTGTTGTATCGCGGTTCTTTTCAGCCACGAGGGAAGCGTACTGCTGTCGTGGGCGCCTCATACGGGAAGTCGGTGGAAACCCGACTGAATTGGTAGGATTTAAAAATGCGTCCAGGAATCACCGGTCTCGAAGACGAGGCCATCACCATTATTCGTGAGGTGGCGGCGTGCTTCGAGCGCCCCGTCATCTTGTTTTCTGGGGGTAAAGACTCTGTAGTCATGCTGCATGTAGCTGTACGGGCCTTTGCTCCTGCCAAATTGCCCTTTGCCATCATGCACGTTGACACCGGCCATAACTTTCCTGAGGTCATTGAGTTTCGCGACCGTTGCCTCGCAGGCTTTGGTCTCGACCTCACGGTTGCCTCGGTGCAGGCCGCCATCGATGCCGGCAAGGTAGCCGATGCCCCTTCACGTAACCCTCTTCAAACAGTAGCCCTGCTCGATGCCATTGCCGAAAACAAGTTCGATGCCGTCCTTGGTGCTGGCCGTCGCGACGAAGAGCGGGCTCGTGCGAAAGAGCGCGTGTTCTCGCACCGCGACACTTTTGGCCAATGGGATCCTAAGAACCAGCGCCCAGAACTGTGGAACATCTACAACACGTCGTTGCGCCCTGGTGAGCACTTCCGAGTATTTCCCATCAGCAACTGGACCGAACTCGATGTGTGGAGCTACATCCAAATGCACAACATTGAATTGCCAAGTTTGTATTTTGCGCATCGGCGCCCTGTGTTTCGTCGTGACGGCATGCTCATGGCGGAAACTGAGTTTCTTCATGCAGAAGCCGGCGAAGAAGTGTTTGAAGAGCAAGTACGTTTCCGCACAGTTGGTGACGCCACATGCACGGCTGCAGTTGAATCGTCAGCAGTAAGCATTGCCGATGTAGTTGCCGAAACATCTATCGCTCGAGTGACCGAACGTGGTGCAACGCGTGCTGACGACAAAATTTCTGAAGCTGGTATGGAAGATCGCAAACGACAGGGGTACTTCTGATGCGTCAGTTACGTTTCGCCACTATTGGTTCTGTCGACGACGGAAAGTCGACCCTCATTGGTCGTTTGTTGTACGACTCAAAGAGCATTTTTGAAGACCAACTAGAGCACGTTGAAGCAGTGAGCAAGCGTCGTGGCGATGAGTATGTCGACTTGTCGCTACTCACCGACGGTTTGCGTGCCGAGCGTGAACAAGGCATCACTATTGACGTAGCGCATCGCTATTTTGCAACGCCAGCCCGTTCGTTTGTCATTATGGACTGCCCGGGGCATGTGCAATACACGCGCAACATGGTGACGGGTGCATCAACAGCAGACCTAGCAATTATTCTCATCGACGCTCGTCATGGGGTAGTAGAGCAAACCCGCCGTCACAGCATCCTCACCTCGTTGTTGGGTGTTCCGCACCTTGTGGTGTGTGTCAACAAGATGGACCTCGTTGATTACAGCGAAGAGCGTTTCAAAGAAATTCGCGAAGACTTCGAAAACTTTGCCGCGCGCCTCAACTTGCACGACGTTACCTTCTTGCCTATTAGCGCATTGAAAGGCGACAACGTTGTTGATCGCACTCCAGACCTCGGCTGGTTTGAAGGCCCAACGCTTTTGCATCATCTCGAAAATGTGTACACCGCAAGCGATGACAATCGCATTGACGTGCGCTTTCCTGTGCAGTACGTCATTCGTCCTCGCACCACAGAACATCACGACTATCGCGGATACGCCGGCACTGTTGCCGGAGGCGTTTTGCGTGTAGGCGATGAAATTGTGGTCTTGCCTAGTGGGCTATCGAGCACAATTACAGGCATCGATTCTGCAGATGGGCCTATCACCGAAGCGGTACCAGGTGCAGCAGTGACCATTTTGCTTGCTGATGACTTGTCGGTCACGCGTGGCGACATGATTTGCCGGCCACACAACCGCCCGCGTGTTGTTCAAGACCATGAGGCAATGTTGTGTTGGCTCGACTCAAATGCGCAACTGCAAACCAACAAGTTGTATACGCTGAAGCACACAACGCGTTCCACACGCGCCAAAGTAAGCGAAGTGCGCTATGTGCTCGATATCTCTGAACTTCATCGCAAAGAGCCAACAGGTCCACTTGCAATGAACGATATTGCGCGCGTCGTAATCCACACAGCAGAACCACTATTGCGTGATGACTACGACCACAACCGCGTAACGGGCTCGTTCATTTTGGTTGACGAATCAACAGGTGCAACCGCAGCGGCCGGCATGTTGTTGCCGCCTCGCGAGTGACCACAGAAAACACACCACAGCCCACGGGCGATATTCGTTGGCACGAACATGCCATCACCCGCAAAGATCGCTGGGGAAAGCAAAACAGTCGTGGTTGCACTTTGTGGCTCACTGGTCTTTCTGGCGCGGGGAAGAGCACCATCGCTAACGCCGCTGCGCATCAGCTTTTCGCAAGCGATGTTCCTGTCTATGTTCTCGACGGCGACAACTTGCGTCATGGTCTGAATGTCGACCTTAGTTTTAGCGATGAAGACAGGGCAGAAAATGTGCGCCGCGTAGGGGAGATGGCACTCCTCCTTGCCGATGCCGGGTTCGTTGTATTTGTTCCCATCATCAGCCCATTTTCAAAGGGCCGACAAGCAGTCCGCCAACGCCATGAATCGACAGACCTAGGTTTCGCCGAGGTATTCATTGCAACCTCGGTAGAAGAGTGCGCAGAGCGTGATACCAAAGGCCTATACGCCAAAGCAGCAAAGGGAGAACTCACTGGCCTCACAGGGGTAGATGCCCCATATGAGGCTCCACGTTCGCCCGAGATGACCTTGCTAACGTCACAACGCAGTGTTGAAACATGCGCAGAGGAACTCCTCTCTGGCATGAAGCACCTGTGGAGTTAACTGCAAGATGTTTTCAAAAAAACCCTACGTTTTCACAGAGCGAGCTCTCTTCGTCGGCCATACCTTGGTCTCGCCATCGCTGAAGGTCATGTATGTGCCCACCACCAAAGTGGCGTGTAGCTCCATCAAAATGATGCTTGCCGAAGCCAATGGCTCGTATAACATCGACAATGCGCGCTGGCTGCACAGCCCCAACATTTCTCTTTCGCAAACCATTCATGAAATTGAAGTAAGTGGCCTCGATCTTTTTCGCTACATGCCAGAAGCAGAACAAAACATCATGTGGGAATCTCCAGAGTGGTGGCGAGTAGGTGCACTGCGTTCTCCGTATGCGCGACTGTATTCCACATTTGAAAACCGTATTCTTATGCGCGCCCCCAGCATGTTGAGTGATGAAGTGTGGCAAGTTTGCGGTGACGAGCGAGTAGACGGCGCAATTGATATTGCTGCAACATTTCGCAAGTTCGTGCGCGCACTACACAGCCGTTCCGAACTCTTTTATATTGACGATCACTTCACTGGCCAAATTGGAGCATTGCGCCCCGACCATATGCGATTCACTCATCTCTTTCGTGTCGATGCACCCGGGGCAATGGATTCCTTTGCCGCAGAACTCAGCCAGCGCTCTGGTAAACACATTGTTGCTAAACGACTTAATGAAGGTCTTGGTATCAAGTATCGCGATGTAATGGACACTGAGACAGCCCTTCTTGTTGAAGAGATCTATTCAGATGATTTCCATCACTTTGGCTTTGAGAATGAAGTCTTTCCCGACACGCCTCCAACGCTCGTGGCAACTGCTCGCGAAACGCGCGCCATTGAATATGCCCGCGATATGACCTTTCGCATGCGGCAAATATCCCGACTCGCCAGAGCCCGCAGGGGCTGGAAATACGGTGCTGGGCAAGTGCTGAAAGACATGGGTTTACGCGGCAAGCGCCGATAGAGTTCTGCTTTCGCAACTGCTTGCAGTAGCGATGGCGACGTGGCCGAGTGGTTTAGGCAAGGGCCTGCAAAGCCCTGTACTTGGGTTCGATTCCCAACGTCGCCTCTAAATATTGTTCTCTCCCCGCATTGAGCTGGGCTATTCCTTCTGAGAGCTAAAGCGACCCGTGCGCTAACTTTGTGAAGTGAATTCGACCCGAACCTTCTTTGTGGCACTTTGGAAAGTATTTAAGTTAAGCCCCGGGGCGATTCTCCTGGGCTTAATGGGGAATATTTTGTTCTTGTTGGGTCACCTTGTGACTCCGCTCATCATAGGAAAAATCATTGAGTTGGCTATTCCTGGCGGGCAACGTAGCGAATTGTGGTCAAACGTTTATTGGTGGCTCATCATTATTGGGGCGTCACTCGTAGCTGAATGGTTAGTGGGTTACAGCGCTGCTCAGGCTGTTTCTCATTATTGTCATTTCCTTCGCGAAAAGTGTATTGCGGCGGTTCACTCAAGGCCGTTAGAAGTGCGTAACAGCGGAGATGTAAATACGCGTTTAACGTCTGACCTCGATGTGGTTGAGTCAGCGATGATCGGGTTCATCGTTTCAGGGTTCACCGACATTGGTCGACTCATCATGGTAACGATTGTTCTTCTTCTTATTAAGCCGCTGTTGGGCTATTGCATCATTGTTGCATTAATTGCATACTTTTTATCTTTGCGCTTTACATCAAAAGTTGTGGATAGATCAAACGAGCAACGTCAGGGTTCTGTAGACAACCTCGTCACTAAAGTCGATGAAACATTACGCAACTCTGCAATTATCGATTCGTATAAAGTCTCGTCTTGGGACGCTGGTCGCTTTAAAAATTTCAGCTTGCTCACACGGCGGGCGAGTCGCATGCGCACTCTAGTTGGCTGGACGAACAATTTCATCGGCGTCGTGGTGGCTCATGGTGCGTTGCTTGTCATCCTTGTCGTGCGGCCATTTCAGCTCAAGATGGCGGAACATCAGTTGCGCAAGTTGCAGCATGCGTTATCTATATTACGGGTGCAATTGAAAGCATTATTTTGCTGTCGCCTGCAATTCCCGACTATCAACGAGCAGGGCTAAGCCTTCTTCGTATAGCAGAAATCAGTGAAATTGATACCGCCGGTATTGCTTCTGCAGAAGAACTGGCAGAGATGGATATGTTCGTTCCCGCAAATATTTCCATTCAAGACGTCACGGTAGTGATGGCGGGAAATAAGACTGTATTGAAAGATGTGAATCTGGAAATACCAGCAGGTACATGGGCAACAGTTGTAGGCCCATCGGGTTCAGGTAAATCGACGGTCGTAGGTTTGGCCACTGGACGAATCATTCCCACCACCGGAACGGTCTCAATTTCCGGAAAGCCTGTGACCAAATTGGGGGCACCGGTGCGTACATCTGTGGTTTTCCAAGATTCGTTGTTATTCAACGCATCGGTCTCTGAGAACATTCGCGTTGGAAAAGTTGATGCCACCGATGATGAAGTGGAGAAAGCCGCTCGGTATGCAGAACTGCATGACACCGTTAGCGCTCTGCCAGAAGGATATGCAACCGTTATTGACAGTACTGGCCGAACAATCAGCGGTGGTCAGCGGCAACGCCTCGCCTTGGCACGAGCACTTGTGCGCCAACCACGACTCCTTATTCTCGATGAGGCAACCTCTGCTCTTGACCCAGAAACGGCAGCGGCTGTTTGGAGAACTCTGAGGCGAATTACGCGTGATTTGGAAATCACGGTAATGGCTGTGTGTCATCAACTTGAATTAGCAACAGATAGCGATTTGCTCGTGGTTGTGGAAGCCGGTGAAATTGTGGCTGCTGGTTCGCCAAGCGAACTTGGTGATGACTCTGGCCCATGGAGAACGCTGTTCGATGCACATAGTCGTGTAATTGCCGGAGACACAGAAGCGATTCTGCGTTTGTTGAAAGCAAACCAACACTTGGTGCCGAAGGACGAAGCAATGTTGAACGACCTTGCTCGACGTAGTCGCATTATGGAAGCAGAGTTAGGAACACAGGTATGTCGACGTGGCGAGCCAATGGATGTGTTCATTCTTATTGCTTCGGGTCGTTTGGAAATCTCCGACGATTCATCGGCATTTATTCTTGGTCCAGGTTCTGCTTTGGGTGGCTTCGCCGAATTGGTGTCGGGAACGGTAGACATGGATGCCAAGATGGTGACATCAGGTCAGCTTGTTCTTGTTCCCCGCTCGGCCATGCTTCCGAGTTTGTTAGACCTCATGGACGAAGAACCTACACTGGCAGCGGCTATTGCTTGGCTCGCACGCGTTGGCAGTGCAAGTGACACGGAGTTGGCCGAGAAAATTGGGCCAGGTGGTACAGAATTAGTTGAACTCATGGTGTCTGGCAAGCGTCTTAAGCGTGACGAAAATGGGAAAGTAAGTATGGTTTTTGGGTCACGTCGCAAGAGTCAATTCGACCTTGGAAGTGTGATGGATTCCCTTTAGCCCGTCGTCTTGATTACACTTGACACGGCGGATACTTCTCCCACTAGAAAACCTTGAGGACTTGACATGACTACAGTAATTTCCATTCACTCCTTTCGTGGAGGAACCGGCAAAAGCAATACCACTTCAAACCTCTCAGCTCAGCTTGCTGCAGGTGGCGCCCGCGTAGGTGTTATTGACACTGACATTCAAAGCCCTGGTATTCACGTTTTGTTCGGTTTCTCAGACGACCTAGAAAACACGTTGAACGACTATTTGTGGGGAAAAATTGCAATTAAAGATGCTGCTCACGATGTCACCAGCGTTGTTGCTCAGCACACCACCGTGGCCCCTGGCGGAGCGTTGTTTCTCATTCCTTCCAGCATGAAATCAAGTGACATCGCTCGAGTTTTGCGAGAGGGATATGACGTAGGAACTTTGAATGACGGATTCCGCGACTTGGCAAAAGATCTTCAACTCGATTATCTGCTCATTGACACCCACCCAGGTCTGAACGAAGAAACCTTGCTTTCGGTGACGGTGAGTGACATTTTGTTGCTCATTTTGCGCCCAGACCGTCAAGACTTCCAAGGAACTGCAGTTACTGTCGACGTGGCTCGCAAACTTGGTGTACCCGCTTTGTACTTAGTGGTAAACAAAGTGCCAAAGGGTGTTGACATGGAAGATCTGAGGGCACAGATGACTGAAGCCTATGCATCAGAAACTGCAGCAATATTGCCGTTGGCAGAAGAAGTTGTTCAAAACGCTTCAGCTGGTCTCTTCTCATTGACTAGTCCAGACCACCCATGGTCGAAAGGTCTTCGCGAGATTGCACAACGAGTCACTCAGTAACATGTCAGATAACGACACCCCTGGGGATGATCCATGGGCATTTTTGCCCAAACGAGACGGCGCTGTTCCTGTTGTTGAGAATGTAGAAAAGCGTGCCCGCGGTGAATTGCGGGGCGAGATGACAAGTGTTTCCCTCAAGCGTCGAGCATGGCCAATTGCGTTATCGCTTGCCTTAGTTGCTCTCTCGGGAATGCTCACAGAAATTGTTGCAACGAGCCACCTTCTTACCGTTGCGGGGCCAAAGTCGCTCTCTATTGTCTTTCCTCTTGGTGGGCTTGGACTCATAGCTGTTGCAGCACTTCAGTTTCGCTTCATTGACCAGAGCGCTCGGCTACCGCTACTGCGATCTGTCACAGTGGGCTTTGGAGTCATTTACACGCTCGCTATTGCCCTTGTATTGTCTTCCGTTGCAGAAACGGCTGCCACTACTGCTGTGGTGCTGCTCGGTGATCAACTGAACTTCCTTCTCCCGCTCATCATTTGGAGCTTGGCGGGTGACGAATTCAACGTGGCTGAGGCGCGGAAAATATTCGGATGGATTGTTTCGTGGACCTACGGGGGACAGGTTTTAGGTCTTCTTGCAACCGTCGTTTCTCCCGGCATTTTTGATCACTTTGATATTGATTTACCAGTAGTTCTCTGCGTTGTCCCTGTGATCACGCTTGCTATCGGTTTTTGGTTGCCACGATCATTGAAAAATAGCGCGGCAGCAACTGGTCTAAACAAAGCAGAGTCCAGTTCTGAATCATTGAAGAGTGCTTGGGATTTCATTCAGGGTGTTCCCGTGTGGAAAAAATTTCTCCTTTCCTCGGTACTTACATTTGTTGCAGGTATGACGTCATTTCTTGCGTACTTCGGTGGTGCAGATCGCCTGCTTGGCGCAGATTCCGGCTCACTTCAAATGCATCTTGGTGGCGTGACCTTCGTGTCTTTCTCCTTGTGCTGGATCATTCAGAAACTTGCTTCTGAAAAGATTCAAGACAAAATTGGTATACCTGGAGCCCTTATTATTTTGCCCATTGCGGCAATGATTGCAGCGGGTGCCATTTCAATCGGAATCGCAACAGACTCAATTTGGTTCATCCTTGTAGGTATCTCCATTTGGCTGGTGCCAAGATGGAGTATCGATGAAAATGCTCGAAGGGCTGCACTTGCGTTGGTTCCCGATGAGCGACGGGCGCGCGTCTCTTTCATCGTCGATCTTGGTCCGGTAGCAATTGGGCTCGTTTTGGCGGCTCCTTTATCGGCCATCGGATTCATCACTGGCAAACACTGGTTGGTTCCGATTGTTGCTCTTGTGTTTGCAATTGCCGCTCTTTGGCCCGCTTGGAAAGTGCGTCAAGGTTGGGAAGAAAGCCTCTTGAATTGGCGTTTGCGTCGACGCAAACAAAATAAAGTGCTTGACTTTTAAAAACTATCCGCCAAGGAGAGTTGCGGCGTTGAGAATTCTTGCTACGTCTGGATGCTTGGGGTCAAGATCGTAATGCTCAACTAGGAAAGCCGAGAGTGCGGCAAAAGCTATTGACCCAAAAGAATTTGGTGCAGCCTTAGCGCCTATCTTCACAACCGGACTCATGGAGAAAAATGTTGGTTCTCCATGCAGTCTCCAGCTGCGCCCATGATGTGGTTCGAGATAGTCAACGTCGACATATTGGAAGCCAACACGTTCCCAGCGAGATAGGTCTTCGTAAGGAATTTCGGCTATCAATGCCGATAGTTCCAAGCCACCTCTTTGTAGATCGAACTGTGCAGAAAGCTCCACAGCCTCTATGAGGGTGTTAAACCAACCTAGATTCAGGCGCGTTCTTACTTGTTCTTGCATGGCAACAAAATGCATTACACCAATTTTGAATTGATGTGATGTGTGGAAAATGATCTCTCCAACTGCT
>Ga0114978_10001903_pt1 | contig 17450 bp, 17 predicted proteins | sample S_140212_EF_Meta_FD_87027 | JGI IMG/M metagenome (GOLD analysis project Ga0114978, IMG submission 87027) | Freshwater microbial communities from Lake Simoncouche, Canada to study carbon cycling - S_140212_EF_MetaG | ecosystem: Environmental > Aquatic > Freshwater > Lake | place: Lake... | reverse complement strand
TATTGATGAATTCAAAACTTATCCAGCTTAGTTGTATCGTGATCGGCGGTTTGTCGTTGCTCTGGCCCGCCATCTATAACGGCTATCCACTGCTATACAGCGACTCGCATGTATTCATCTCGCAGCCTGTGGCCGGCTTTATGAATTGGGATAAGCCTTACATCTATGGGCCTTTAATTCTTTTATTTCATGCGTGGCAAACGCTTTGGTTAGTGGTGATCGCACAGGCATTGCTAGTGTCGCATTTGCTCTGGTTGGTGATTGTTACCTTGACGCCTGAGTCAAAGGCCGTTCATGCGGTCTCACCCCACCAAGGTCTTATCTCTGCTCCCTGGCCTGTTGCCAAGCGTCATCTGCTTGTCTGTGGGGTGCTTGCATTAGCGAGTACAGCCCCATGGTTTGTTAGTTTTCTAATGCCTGACATTTTTGCGGCAATCGCGGTGCTGTGTATTTTTTTGTTAGGTTTTTCGACGCGTTTGAATCGTGTTGAAGTGGTATGGTTGGTCGTGCTTGGTGCCTTGGCGATCGCGGTTCACCTTTCGCATCTTGTGATTGCTGCGGCCTGTTTGCTGGGCGTGCTCTGTCTTGGTTTGCGTCGTTTAGCACTCGCGGTATTGCCCTTGGCTTGGGCCATTGCACTTTTGCTTGGCACCAATTTGTATGCGTTTCAAAACGCTGCGATCTCTCCACATGGTTCAGTCTTTATGCTGGCTCGTTTGTCAGGTGATGGCAACACCAAAGAGATACTAGAAAAACACTGTGCACAAAAAAATTGGTATCTCTGCGCCTGGGTCGACCGCTTGCCTACCGATAGCGATGAGTTTTTATGGAATGGCAAGGGTCCAGTCTGGAGCCATCCGGGCGGACCAATCGGCTTGGCACCAGAGGCCTCAGAGATCGTGTCCTACGTCGTACGGACAAGGCCTTGGTCTGTCTTGCTCTCTGGCCTAAACAATATGGCCCAGCAGTTGTGGATGATTCAATTGGGCGACACCTTGCATTCTGATCATCTGGACGTGACGGTGGCTAAAAGCGTGCGCGAGCATTTCGCAGCGGCAGAGCTAGAGAGCATGAACGGTTCTCGGCAAATGAAAAACACGCTGGTCGCAGATGCGGTCTGGTTCAGTCGTCTGACTGTCGGGGTGTTTTATTGTGCGGCGGTATTCGGTCTGTATGTGCTATTCGTTGCGTGGCGTAAGCGCAGCGCGCATCTCACACAAACTCATACCACTCTTGAGCGCGAACACACTAAATTAGTTGTGAGTTTTATTTTGATGCTTTGGCTAGGTGTCGTGGCCAATGCCTTCGCAACCGGGGCGCTCTCTAAACCCCACCATCGGTATCAAGCCCGTATCGCTTGGTTGCTGGTGTTGCCCCCGCTGCTGTTATGGCGCAATGCAGTGCCGAGCACTGCCTCGAAGCCGATATAACTTCGGGGCTGCGCTCGGGTGGGTTCAATCATTCGCGTTGAATGTTGCTGACCTTGATGACGGTCGCCCATTTAGCGATTTCACCATCCACAAAGGCGGCCAGCGCCTGGGGTGTACTACCTTCAAGCTCAATTGCCTGCTGCACTAACTTGGCCTTGAGTTCAGGGTCAATCAGTACAGCATTGATATCGCGATTTAAGCGCTCGATGATTGCAGGCGATGTACCAGTCGGCGCAAAGAAGCCGTAACTTGCAATCGATTCAAACCCAGGATAGCCCGACTCGGCAACCGTAGGTAAGTCAGGCCTGAGGGCCGAGCGTTTGGCAGTGGTGATTGCCAGCGCGCGCACTTTGCCGTCTTTGAGCATTGGCAAATAGGGTGGCAAGGTATCAAGTGCCATCGTGACTCGCCCAGAAATGAGATCAGGCATTAAAAGCGACGTGCCCTTATAGGGGATATGCAAGACGTCAATGCCTGCAGCAACTTTGAACATTTCACAGGTTAAGTGAATCAAGCCGCCGGTACCTGACGAACCACAGGTGAGTTTGCCGGGCTCTTTTTTGGCCAAAGCAACGAGCTCAGCCAAATTTTTGACGGGCAACTCGTTGCTGATGACAACGATATTACTCAGTGTGCCCGCCATCGAAATCGCAGTGAGATCCCTCTTGAAGTTGTAACCGGGGTCTTTGTAATAACTGACCGCGATCGAGTGCGAGCCAATCGAACCCATCAGGATGGTGTACCCGTCTGGCGCTGCCTTCGCAACGTAGGCTGCACCGATATTGGCACCTGCGCCTGGCCTGTTTTCGATCACCACAGACTGCCCAAGTTTCACAGCAAGTTTTTCTGTGATCGCGCGAGTCAGAATATCAGTCGCGCCACCGGCCGGAAACGGCACAACAACTTTAAGAGGTTTGGATGGATACGAGTCTTGTGCCAACGTGGGTGCAGACATACCCGCACCAAGGGCCAAGATCGCCAACATTGATTTTAAGTAACGATTCAAACGCATGAGGTTTTATCCCAAAAAGTGAAAGTCCATCATAAACCTCAAGCAAGAAGTGTGCCGGCGCGCAGCCGTAAAAGGGATATAGTGTTAGCACAAAACATAGAATCCGCTTGAGTCAAACCCAAGTGAATCACAGGAGACACAGATGTTCAACACAAAAGTCGACAGGCTTGCTTTAATTCAAGCCAAACGCGCTGCGCCCAACACGATTCGCAGAACCCTTTTAACGGCGGCGGGAGCTGCGGTGCTAGCGCAACCCGCCTTCGCACAGACAAAGTTTCCGAGCCGCCCAATTCGGATCATTGTGCCGTGGTTGCCTAGTGCTGCTGCTGACCTTGAATTGCGCGCCTTAGCCCAAGTCGCTTCTGGCTACTTTGGTGAAGCCGTGGTCATTGAAAACAAGGCGGGCGCTAGTGGGACTTTGGGTGCTCAGTTGTTGGCGAGCGAAACAAAAAGTGATGGTTATCTGCTAACCCAGATGCACTCAACGATTTTTCGGGTTGCAGGGATGGTCGATAAGCCAAACTATGACGTGATGAATGATTACAGTTGGATTTTGCAATTGGTAGGGTACTCGTATTGAGTTGTGGTGAGCGCAGATTCGCCATGGCAAACATCTGGTGACTTGCTGGAGTATGTCAAGGCTAACCCCGGTAAGTTGACGCTAGGTACCGCAGGTGTCGGGACAACCCAACACATTACGATGACCCAGGTTGCAATGCAGCAAGGCCTTGAATGGCTGCACGTCCCATTTCGTGGTGGTGGCGACGATGTGCAAGCCTTGCTGGGCGGTCAAATCATGGCGGTGGCGTCTTCAACCCTTTGGGGTGAGTTGGTGCAGTCGGGCAAGTTGCGGTTGTTGGTGACCTTTGGAAAAGAGCGGATCAAAAGATTTCCAGAGGCGCCGACCTTGATCGAATGCGGCATCAATATTGCACAGACTTCGCCCTATGGTTTGGTTGCGCCCAAGAATCTTGATCCCAATATCAAGCAAATTTTGCACGATGGCTTTAAAAAAGCTCTTTACACCCAATCGCATCTCGATGCTATCGCACGTCTTGACATGCCGGTACAGTACATGGATAGCGCCGAGTATGAAGTGAAAGGCAAAGAACTCTTTCAAAAAGAGATGGCCGCTGTGCGTCAACTTGGCATTCGATTGAATTGATTCACTCACGTTACGACAAATATTTTTATGACACATCCAAAAGCAGAGAGCCATTTTCCACCGCCGCATATTCCGGTGCGCACCGATTGGATTGGGCAGTCAAATGAAGGCATTCTTGAACCGGCTTTGCCGATTGTGGATCCCCATCATCACTTGTGGGATCGCCCTGGTCAGCGCTATCTGTTTGAAGATTTTCTTGCTGACGTGCAAAGTGGCCACAACATCGAAGCAACAGTGTTTATTCAATGCCGTTCCATGTATCGCTCGAGTGGGCCTGTTGAGATGCGTCCAGTGGGCGAGGTCGAATACGTCAATGGCGTGGCTGCACAAAGCGCGAGCGGTTTATACGGCCCTACCGAAATTTGTGCCGGCATTGTCGGGTTTGCTGATTTGTTGTTGGGTGCGCGTGTGCGCTCGGTACTCGAGGCTGAACTCGCGGTTGCACCCGAGCGTTTTCGCGGTATTCGTATCATGACGGCAGCCAGTCCTCATCCAGAGATTGCGCCAGGTTTTGGCAAGGTACCTGAGGGGTTGATGATGAACTCAGCCTTTCGCGAAGGGTTTGCTCAACTCGCTCCCTTGGGGTTGTCTTACGACATGTGGGCGTTTCATCCGCAGATGAGCGAGGTTGTTGAGCTTGCGCGTCGTTTTCCCGAGACCTCGATCATTGTGAACCATGCTGGCGGTCCGCTTGCAATCGGGCCGTACAAAGGCCGGCGCGATGAGGTCTTTAAGGACTGGTCAAAGAGTATGCAAGAGTTGGCGACCTGTCCAAATATCACCATGAAAATCGGAGGCTTGGGGATGCACATTGGTGGCTTTGATTTTCACACGCGCCCGATGCCACCGAGTTCAACAGACCTAGCTCAGGCTTGGCAACCTTTTGTACAGGGGTGTATTGATGCCTTTGGGCCAGCGCGGTGCATGTTTGAGAGTAATTTTTGTGTCGATAAAGGCACGGCGAGCTACGTGAACTTATGGAACGCTTTTAAGCGTTTGACGCAAAATTTCTCACCAATCGAAAAGTCTCAACTGTACAGCGAGACGGCCAAGCGCGTGTACCGTTTGAAATAGCAGAGGCGTGGCGCGCGGGCGTTGCATTTCGGCGTGCACCAGTCAAGTTTGCTGAAAATATGTAGCGCAACAACGGTTGATGGTGCGAACAAATCACGAACCGAGCTAGACGGTAGCACAGCCCTCTGCGCGAACTCATTCAAACCTTATTCAATCAAACTTGATGTTGGCAGCTTTTAAAACGACTGCCCACTTTTTGATTTCACTGGTCGTTAAATTGCCTAAATCTTCAGGTGTGCCTGGTGCCGGTGAGGCGCCCTGTTGGGCAAATTTCTCTTGCAAATCAGGCATGGCTAAGGCTTGGTTGGTGGCAGAGTTGATGGCCTGAATGACTGCCACAGGCGTGCCAGTTGGAGTAAACAAAGCAAAGTACGAGGTCACGCTAAAGCCAGGTATGCCAGCCTCGGCGATGGTTGGCACATCCGGTAACGCGGCGATGCGATTGGGTCCGGTGATTCCCAGCGCGCGGACATTATTGGCCTTGATTTGAGCCATTGCAGTGGGCAGATTATCAAACATCATTTCAATGTGCCCGCCCATCAAGTCAGCCATCGCAGGCGTGCTGCCCTTATAGGGTACGTGCACCATATTGACTTGCGCCATATAGTTGAACAATTCGCCAGCCATGTGTAAAGATGAGCCTGCACCCGCTGATGCAAAAGATAGTTTGCCCGGCTCTTTCTTTGCCAAAGCAATCAGTTCTTGAATATTTTGTACCGGTAATTTTTTAGTCACAATCAATACATTGGGGGCGTGTGTGACTAAGGCTACCGGGGCAAAATCACGCACAAAATCAAATGGCAGTTTGCGCTCGGCCGCTTGGTTGACTGGGTTATTGAGCGAACCAAGGTAAAGCGTCAAGCCATCGGGTGTTGAGCGGGCAACTTCAGCGGCGGCGATATTGCCGTTAGCACCAGGCTTGTTTTCAACGATGACATTAGCCTGCAAAATAGGCCCAATTTTTTCAGCGATGCTGCGTCCGATGCTGTCCGAGGTACCCCCCGCTGGAAATCCAATCAATAAACGAATCGTTTTTCCAGACAGTATCTTTGTTGAATTGGCGCTTTGCGTGGTTTGCGCTGTTACCACCAAGCTAACCGAACATAACATGAGGGACAGCAGCGTCGTTGTCACGCATTTATATAAAAACATTTTTAGATCTCCGGTTTCTAGTTTAGTGTGTAGAGAGCTGGCGCCCCAACCTGATCATGGGCTTTTCAACTGCGTAATAAATGAGGGCCGAGAGGGCGATCGAGCCGAGTACAGACAACAGCAAATACACTCCGAGGTGGGCGTTGGCGAGCCCGGGCAAACGATTGTCACGTAGCAGCGCAAAGAGCGTGTAAAACACAATTGGATGAAACAGGTACATCGAATAGCTGATTTCGCCTAACCAAGTGGTGAAACGACTGTTGATCTGTAGTTTGGTCGACAACAAGATGAACAAGCCAAGCCCGACAGACACCGGTGGCATGAATACCGATAACTTTGATGCAAGGGCGCTCGGCAAGTACGCGTAAAAGATCCAGTTGAGTACGGGCAAGGCACACACACCCAGCGGAAACAAAATCAAGACAACTAGAATCGCTCGAGAAAAGGGTGGGGTGCCTTCAGCTTGATCGCGATCATGCCAGCAGCGAAACAGAGCGCCCCAAAACATCACCGAAATAAACAGCGCGTATTCAGTGAGGTAGTTCAGAAATGGGCCCGCGCTAGTCGGATGAAGCCAATTGGGGTTCAACAAGTGCACGCATCGCGGAAGCACAATAAAAATGATTGGGCCTGCAAACATGCCCACCACTAACCCACGCGGTTGCTGCAGTGCTCCTAGTGTAAATAGACACGCGCAGGCAATATAAAAAATCAACTCAAGGCGTAAGGTCCAGTAAAGTCCTAACACGTCTGGTGCGCCGAATACGCTCTGAATCATTGTTAGATTTAACAATACCGTCTGGAGTGAGAAGGGCGTCATGAATAAGAGCCCAAGAAGGGCTGCGCCCACGACCGACAGCCAATAGGCCGGATACAGCCTGAAAACTCTGCGAATCAAAAAGACTCGCAGCGCGTCTGCTTTGGTTTGATTGCCAATAGCGCGCAAACTCGAGGGAATCACAAAGCCACTGATGGCAAAAAACAGTATGACCCCAACGCGTCCGGTATCGAGCGCCGCTGAAAACGCATAGAGCAGGTCACCCACTGGTGGTGTAGGCAATTGCTTAAACGCGTCGGTGGCGTGCAGCCAGATCACTAAGATGGCTGCAAGCCCGCGTTGTGCATCGATATAGCCAAAGCGTTTAGGCAGTGCTGTCACTACTTTTAATCCGCTTGAATCTTGTTATCTTTAATGAGCTTGCCATACAGGGCGTATTGTTTTTGTGTTGCTTGGGCAAACTCTGCAGCACTTGTGCCGCGTATGGTCACACCTAAGGCCACCAAACGTTCACGTGTCTGCGAGTCAGCGAGGGCTTTTTGCATTTCGGCGTTGAGCTTATCAATGATAGGTTTGGGTGTACCCGCTGGCGCAATCATCGCGAACCACGAGTTAAAGAAAAAATCGCTGATACCCGCTTGTACGACCGTTGGCACCTCTGGGTATTGTGCAAGGCGTTCGGGCGTCGAGACCGCTAGCAGGCGCAACTTACCACCTTGAATCAGCGAGGTGACCGTGCCTAGTCCTTGATAAGACACCTCAACTTGCCCTGCGGCGGCAGCAACGGCTGCGGGTGTGGCGCCCTTGTAAGGGACGTGCACTAGGTCTATACCCGTGCGTTGAGCAAAGAGCGCCATGGCAATGTGCTGTGGGCTGCCGCTGCCGCCTGAACCATAGTTAATTTTGCCAGGGTTTGCCTTGGCCGCCGCAATAAAATCATTGAGAGTTTTATATGGCGATTGGTCTGCCACCACGATGCCCCACTCAATCGTGGCGACCAGTGAAATAGGGTCAAAGTCTTTGAGCGCATTCCAGGGGATGTTCGAATAAATGTGTGGCAACATCGTCAAGATGCTGTCATTGACGCCACCGATTGTGTAGCCATCCGGTGCCGCTTTGGCGAGACGATCGGCCCCAATGAGCCCCGATGAGCCTGCGATGTTTTCAATCACGATGGGTTGCCCCATGTTCTGTGCCATCTTGGCGGTTAACAGGCGCGCGGCACCATCCACAGCACTGCCAGCCGCTAGGGGCACAATCATGCGAATGGGTTTGCCGGGGTAGCTGTCTTGCGCTTGTGCTTGCGTGAGACCCAAAGACGCGAGCGTGAGCAGCGCCAGCATCAAGCCCTTTAACCAGTTTGCTGAGACGGCGTTGTCTTTGAAACGACTTTCTGAGAGCCGATGGCCTTTTAACCATTGTGCAGAGAAGCTTTCGACTTGTAACCAACTTGCTGAGGTGGGGATCCGAGGCATGAGATTTCCAAAAGTTAAACAGTGAGTGCTGCGATACCAAGTTCAGTTGCCAAGGCATTTAAATCTGCAACGAGAACCGGAGCAAGAGGGATCCCTTGCTCTTTGTAAGCCAGACGTTTTGCATGGCTTTGCTCGCCGGGCAGCCACACTCTGTCAACCCCGGGCAGGCGTTCGCTTGCACGTAGATCTTTGACAAGCTGATCGACCGCGCCTTTAAAGAAACCGGGTTCTCCAAAGGCCTTTAAATCAATCACTAAGATCGCTTGTCCGGTATTGGTGGGCGTGACGTGATCTTTATTGAAGTCAACGACGTCTTTGCCCATTGAAGCGCCCTGTAGTGTGCCTGCCAGCAGGCCAACGATCAAGGCGAGTCCATACCCTTTATGTCCGCCGATCGGTAATAAAAAGCCTTCATCCGCACGGTTAGGATCGGTGAGAGGGCGGCCTTGGCGATCGATCATCCAGCCTTCGGGCATAGTTTCACCACGCTTGGCTTTAGCTTTAACTTTGCCGTAAGCCGCTACAGTGGTTGCCATGTCTAGCACGACGGCAGGTTCGCTTCCTGCGGGGATCCCCGCGGCGATTGGATTGGTCGAGAGCAGCATATCCATTCCGCCCCAAGGCGGTAAATGGTTGGCATTGCCCACTGCAAAATACAAACCAATCATGTCGTGCTCGATTGGCATGCGCGCATAGAGCGAGGCGGGGCCTGCGTGATTACTATTGCGCGTGCCAACCCAAGCGACGCCCGCATCGGCGGCTTTTTTGATCGCGAGCTCAACCGCGTGTGATACCACCAGATGCCCCATCCCGTTGTCGCCATCAACCACGGCCATGGCGGCCTTGTCTTGTACGACTTTGATTTGCGGGTTGATGTTGATGCCACCTGCTCGAATGCGCTTGACGTATTGCGGCAAGCGAATGACGCCATGACCGTCAGAGCCTTGCAGATCGGCCTGTGCCATGAGTGAGGCGACTTTGTTTGCGTGCTCAGCGGGCAAACCGTTGGCTCGCAACGCGCGCGCGATAAAGTCTTTGAGCGCATCGAACTGAACGATGATTGAAGTGTTAGTTTGAGGCATGTTGACTTGTGGTGAAGTTGGCGCGAAATGCGCGCGTTACGAAAAGTTGTTTGGCAGTCACGATGCCATCGCGACGTTTGCATTGCATGTCGTTAGTTGGTTTTGCCAGCGTCAGTCCAGGCCGGCACGCGCCCGAGCTGCTCGGCTTCGTGCCAGGCAAAATTCAGTTCTACCTTAATCCCGTTGATCGGTTCGCGCATGAACAACTGATATAAATTTGAGTTATGCGCTTTGCGCTCACTAAATTCGATTCCGTTCTTAGACAGGCGCTCGATAAACTCAGCCAATCCATCGCAGTTCAAGCATAGGTGGTCGATTCGCCCTGAACCCAAGGCACCTGCTGCCGAATAGTCAATGTTTTTTTGATCGGTCGGGGTTTGCAGATACGTATCTTGATGCGCTGAATGCCTGGCTTTGCCGATATGCAAGACGTCTTGCTCACCGATATATAGCCAATACACCGGAAACCCAAACTCAGGATGAAACCCATTGGTGAAGCCGAGATTGTTGCAAAACCAGTCGCGCGTGCCCTCAGGGTCGTGCGTCAGGATCAGTACATGTTCTAAAAATCGTAAACCCATTTTATGCCTTAGCTAAAAATCGTTTCTATTGAGATCAATGACATCGCCTAGTTTTTGAGCGCGTCGAGATAGTGTTGCACAACTGACTTGGATAGCTTTTGGCGCTCGCGCTCAACAATATATACCGTGGCGCGCCGCAGCTGTTCCAGCTCTAACTGCGAACCCGAAATAATCTGTACGCCTTGTTGCAAAAAGCTTGACTGCAATACGCTATCTTGTTGCGCCGCAAGAGCGTGTTGTTGTTGGGTGGCTTGCGATGCAGCCTCTTGAAGCGCCTGCTGTTGTGGCTCGGATAAAGAGCGAAACCAAGGCTCGTTGCAGACCAGCAAAAGTACTCCGAAAAAGTGGCTCGTTAAGCTTAGGTGTGGGTGGTGCTCATAAATTTTAAAGTTGCTGTAATTGGTGAGTGGATTTTCTTGTGCCTGGACTTGACCCGAGCGAATCACACACATCAAGTCGCTGACATCGGTTGTTACAGCCTGAAAACCTAACGCATCTAAAGACTCTCGATAAATCGCACTGTCCAAGGTGCGAATTTTTAAGCCTAGACAGTCTGCAGGTTGACGCACCGGACGCACGGCATTTGAAATATGTCTAAAGCCATTATCCCAAAAGCCTAGTACCCGATAGCCTGAGTGTTGTGCGAGCGCGCGAGTCAACGATTGACCTGCGATTTGGTCTAGTGCTGCCAAGGCTTGCGTGCGCTCGGTCACCGTGAAGGGCAGATCTAGTACAGCTAAATCTGGGGCGAGCGCGGTTAAATAGCCAGACGCCACGTAACAAAGTTGTCGCTTGCCTGTGTTGACGCTCTGAAACAAGCGCCCGGCCGTTTCGCCCTGCGCGGTGACATCGAGAGTTGTCGCGACCGGCCCGAATAACTGACTCGCGTTGAGTGACTGAGCAAGTGACAACAGAGAGGTGCTTAAAATGGATCCAGCGCCTTGATAACCGGCCAGTTCAATGGTCGTTTGTGGAGACAACACTTCAGGTGCCTTGAATATTAGAATCCTTGATAATTTTTTGCCACTTCGTGTAGTCAGTCTTCATAATGTTTATCAATTGCGCTGGCGTGCGCGGCCAAGGGTCTAAGCCCGCTCTGAGCATTTTCTCTTGAACGGCTGGATCGTTGACGACGGTGGCGGTTGCGGCACGTAAGTCGCTCAGCGCGCCAGTCGGAACCCCTTTTTGCGCAAACAAAGCGATCCACGATGAGTAATCGTAATTTTTGATACCTTGCTCGATCAGGGTTGGTATCTTTGGATATTGTGGGTGTCGCTCGGTTCCGCAATAGCCGATCAGGCGAATACGTTTTTCGGCCAAAAAAGGCTTTGCTAAAGACAGTGCCATGGGCATGACTTGAACCTCGTTTGAGGCAACAGCCAACGTTGCTTGGCTTGCGCCACGGTAAGGCACATGAATCAACTTCACGCCAGCATACGCATTAAACATCTCACCGGCTAAATGTTGAGGGCTGCCGATTCCTCCTGAGGCGTAATGGATACGATCTGGCTCTTTGCGAGTTTGTTGTACAAGCTCTTCGATATTATTGATGGAAGACTGAGCAGGGACTGCAAAAAAAGTTGGTATGTTCGCGATGCCGGCAATCGGTTCAAATTCGGTGAGTGTGTCGACTTTGACATTTTGTGGTTGCAGGTGAGGCAAGATTGTCAAAATGCTATTGTTGAGTGCTGCTAGAGTTTGGCCATCAGGCTTGGCGCGTGCCATGCGATCAAGGCCAACAAGGCCGCCCGCACCCGTGATGTTTTCAACGACAAAGTTGATACCCATCTGCGTAGAAAGTGCGCTGGTGACGTAACGCACTGCGATGTCTGAAGCGCTGCCGGCCTGCAAGGGGAGCCCCACGGTCACCGGATTGCCGAAGCTGTGTTTTTGAGCCATTGATAAACTGGGCCAAAAGGCGACGCCACAGGCTGCTGCGCCTGCTTTGAGAAAGGTTCTTTTAATCATGAGGTCTCTCGCTGCCCACGTTAGGGTCAAAAGGTTTAACCTTGGTATTTGAAATTTACTCTGTTTTTTTGGTTTAAAGGGTCGCAAATGACTGCAAACGCCTTGAATGTGTTGGGCACTGAACTAATGCCCTGTTCTTACGACCCGTTGACCGGTTTCTACCGCGACGGTTGCTGCAACACCGACATGCAGGATTTGGGTAGCCACGTCGTTTGCACCAAGGTCACCCAAGAATTTTTAGAGTTTTCGGCAAGTCGTGGCAATGATTTGTCGACACCGCGTCCTGAGTATCGCTTTGCCGGTTTGCAAGAGGGTGATCGGTGGTGCTTGTGTGCGTTGCGCTGGAAAGAAGCGTTGCACGCTGGCGTTGCCCCCTTGGTGATCCTTGAAAGCACTCATGCGAAAGCGCTAGAGTTTGTGACGATCGAGCAGTTACAAGAGTACGCGCTGCAAACTGAAAAGTGATGGCCAAGACCTTAACGGTTGGCCTGTCAGAGGATTGACTCGCTAGGTGTTCGCTTGCTTAGGGATAGCTTGTTGGCCGACTGCTAGAGTGTAATCCCCTCGTGCGCTGCGATCAGTTCAAGCGCGTGCTCGAACAGTGCCCGCGCCTGGCCAGAGACTTCAGCTAAATGTTCATGCAATTGTTGGTCAGTTGAATTTTTGTTTAAACATTCTTGACTGTACTGCTCAAAGCTCGACAACTGCGTAAGAAGCTCAGCGACATGGCGTGGGCATTCACACAAGACTGCAGTTGAAATATTTGCGACTCGCGAGAGCGTTTCATCCGAATATTTTTTTGGTGCGGCTTTGCGGCTTGCGTGTGGCGGAACGACAGCTCGCAGAGCCTGTTCAAGGCTGACGTTTCGAACCCATTCGCTGAGCTCTGCGTCTGAGATTGAGTCTTTGTGCACCGTAATGCCGGCGTTGCTAAGTGTTTGTAGGTTGCTGCTTGCGCCGTACACATACAACAACAAGGTATGGGTTGCACGACTTTTGCGGACAAAATCAAGGAGCTCTGAAACAGTGCTCTCTTGAACCGTATTCAGACGAATCAAGAGCAGGTCGACTGAGGTGCGTTCGGTCGCCGCGCATGCCGTGGCTAGGTCTGAGAAAACCTTGGCATGCTCGCTGTGATCTGCAAAGAGCCCAAGTTTGTGGCGGGTTGAAGCCAGCCGTTGCGCTAACCCTGTGCCGATCACGCACGCGCGCAATGGCGCGGCTTGCGTTGTGGCCTGCTGCAGAGCTGAAGCCGATAATCCTTGCGTATGTAAAAGTCGCAGCTGCGTGCTATCAAGTGTTGCAATGCCACTGACAGCGTGACCTTGTTCGCTGAGTTGTTTGAGCAGAGTGGCACGCATGACATCGTCTGGCCCATAGAGCCGATGCTGCCCAAGCGTTTTAGTGGGGGCAAAAGCTCGGTAACGGGTCTCCCAAATTCGCAGAGTCGTGACGGGCACATTTGCAAGTTTAGAAACCGCACCAATGCGGTAGGACAGAGAGGGCGCAAGAGAAGACATAAATATAAGTAAAATTTAATTTGAATAGAATTTGAGTAGATTATATCAAATTTATTTCGATATATTGCTTATTAATCTACTCATTATTTGATTTTTATCGAATAAATTGATATAAAAGTGTTAATTTCTATTCATTGAAATAGATTTGGAGGTCGTCATGCTGTCGAATAGAGCTTTGAGTGCTTTAAACGCAACTGTTTTTATTGCGGCAAAAGGGCACCAGCACCCGCCAACCACCCGTGAACTATCTGCAGCCTTAGGCTTGTCGGTATCGTCGTTGCACGGCATGCTTAAGTTGCTTGACGATCACGGCATTGTTCGTTCGTTCAGGGGCGCCGAAAAGCGATACGAGATCAAAGCTGATCCAGCCACAATGACGGCGTGGGACGTTGTGCAGATTTTTGACGATCCGCACCCACCGGTTGCTCAAAATGCGAAAGAAAAAGACACTGTTTCCTACGAATACGAAAATACCTATTGCGAAATGTTGAAAGATTTTTTGGCTTCACAAAAAATCATTGATCAAATTGCTGGGGTGAGTTCGAGTCCTAGTACGAATACGAGTATGAGTGCGAGTTCGGGCGCCCTTGCATGGGCCTGATCGAGCCACTCACCGAGGCTGAGCGGTCACGACTCATCGAGATGGCATGGGAAGATCGAACGCCTTTCGAAGTGATTCGTTTGCAGTACGGCCTCACTGAGGCCTCGGTGATTGACTTTATGCGTAGCAACATGAAAAAGAGTTCGTTTAGGATGTGGCGCAAGAGAATGAATGGGCGCCTGACTAAACATCAAGCCCTACGAAGTTCTAGCAAGGCGGCACACAGCCTGACCAACGATACAGCGCCGAACAAAAAAGGCTTAACAGCATGACTTGGGTGATGACATGAGCGAAGATCTTAGATGTTGCGGTTCAGGGACTTGCATCATTAACCTGGAAGGGCTCTGTTGGTGTGGCCAACAATGGGATGGCCAACAGATGCGTCACCAACCGATCGATTCACCCTTGAAATCCACAAAATGCGCAGACGGTTTAGGGGCTAACGCGTCGAGCGCCTGAAGCAAACCTGCGACCGATGCACCTACCGGGGTGCAGTGATCGGGAGTCGCAAAGGGTTGAGATAAAGGCGACGCAACAGTACCTGGTTGCAACGCTGCCAAAATCGCTTGTGGATTTTTACGCGCAAACTCGATTGCGGCCGTTTGTAAAAACATATTGATTGCGGCCTTTGAGGCACGGTAGCCGTACCAGCCACCCTTTGAATTGTCACTGATGCTTCCGACGCGGGCCGACAACTTAGCGTAAATGACCCGTTCTTTTGCGAGCAGCGGTAAAAAATATTTGAGCAATAAGGCAGGGCCGATCGCATTGACTTGAAAGCTGCGTTGCAGGCGTGTGGCATCCAACGCGCCTAAGTGCTTTTCAGGGCCTTTGCCGTCAATCGTCAGGGCGCCAGTTGCATCAACGATTAAATGAAAGGGTCCTTGTGTGGCGCACGAGGACGCGGCTGCAACGAGACTAGCCTCATCCTCAAGAGCAAACCCGGGCATGTCATGCCTTGAGACTTCAATCACGAGCGCGCAATTTGGATCTTGCCTGAGCGCGGCAACAAAACCCGCACCAATCGTGCCCGATGAGCCAATGACGATCGCACGATAACTCGAACCCAAAGAGTGCATGACGTAAACCGCCGTTATGAATAAGATGCCGCGCAGATTACAAGAGCCGAACGGCCTTCGCGCGAAAGCCCTTATGGTGGTTACACACGCCATATCATTCAAAAAAGATGTCGTCTGTCAGATTAATCTTTTTTTGTAGACAGATGCTGACAGCGTTACTCCGCTTTGATTTCGGCTCGCTTAATTAAGGTGCTGTACATCGCAAGCTCGCGTTTAATGAGCGCTGCAAACTCAGCTGAAGAGCTACCCACCAGATCGTTGCCTCCCTTGGTCTGCAAAGCTTCAATGACCTCGGGGTCTTTTACCGCCTGAACGCTAGCAGCATTGAGCCGTTCGATGATGGCTGGATCGGTACCGGCCGGAGCAAGTAAACCTATAAATTGCGTAATATCAAAATCCTTAAAGCCCGCCTCTTGCATGGTGGGGATATTGGGTAGCGAACGCGCGCGCGTCGGCCCTGACACCGCGAAGGCCTTTAACCGCTTCTCTTGTATTAAAGGCGAAGCGGTTAACACGGTGTCAAACGTAAAGGCGAGTTGCCCGCCCAGCAGATCTACGAGTGCTGGCGCGCTACCTTTGTAGGGGACATGATTAAATTGTGCGCCACTTAAGATCGAAAACATTTCGCCGGCCAAGTGGCCCCCGCCGCCGATGCCAGTTGAGCCGAAACTGAGCTTGCCCGGCTGGGCTTTGCCCTGCAGTACCGCATCATTCAGTGTATTGATCGATGAGGCGGCAGAGACGACCAATACGTATTGAAACGATAAGATCTGACTAATTGGTTGCAGGTCTTTGATCGGATCGTAGGGCACCTTGGTATACAGGACTGGATTAATCACAATGGGCCCGCTCGCGGCCATCAGCAGCGTGTAGCCATCTGCTGGCGCCTTGACAACCGCATCGGTACCGATCATGCCGTTGGCGCCGCTGCGATTTTCAACAATCACCGTCGTGTTGAGCAGCACCCCCATCTTTTTCGCAATCACCCGCCCAGTAATGTCGGCATTGCCTGCGGCTGGGTAGGGCACAACCACTTTGATGGGGCGGTTGGGGTAGGGCTGGTTCTGCGCATGCACTGACCCAAGTCCAAGCGCCCCGAGAGCACAAGCCAAAAACCAGAACCGAGCGCGAAAGTGGGGGGTGCACATAGTGTTTATGCCGAAAATGGATGACTTGGATTAAACTTCATCGCCAATTTAGCTCAATATCTTAGTTGCAGCCCTAATCTACTTAAAGAAAAATTATGCGTGAATTTCAAAGGTTCATCCGTCTAGCAACAGCTGCAGGAGTCTTGCTTGTCGGTATCGGCTGCGCTCAGACGACCGAGCCGCCTAGCAGCCCCGCTGTAGGGATACAGACGACTGAGCCGGCGCGCAGCCCCGCCGCAGGGGTACAGGCGACCGAGCCGTCGCGCAGCCCCGCCGCAGGGGTACAGGCGACCGAGCCGTCGCCTAGCCCTGCCACGGCGCCACAGCCCGCTGAGCCGATACGCACTGCTCTTGCGGTTGCTCAGCCAACCGAGCTGCCGCGCACTGTCCCAGCGCTCCCTGTGGGGGCTGAGATGAAAGATACGGCGGCCTCAGTGCGCAATGCCGCAATCCTGTTGGCGGGTCAAGAACCAGTCACCGGTTTGCCGCCGGCGCTCGCGCAAAGCCCTCGTTGGGCCGCTTTTTCAAAAGAGGTGACTGCAAATTGGGCACGCTACAGTCAAAAGATTGCAGATCCGATGTCTCAGTGGGCATTGGCTGAGTTGCCCGTAGCACCCAACACGGTGTTTTATCCTTTTTCTGGCCCTGACTTTGTGACTGTGCACCAGTTGTTTCCGACGGCACAGCGCTACGTCATGGTAGCCATGCAAAACGCTGAGCGGCCGTTGGATTTAGCCAATCTTGCCCCCGATCTCATCGACCCGAGTCTTGCTGTGCTGACCTCAGCCTGGCAACACTTTGGCGAGAATGGTTTTTATGTGACCTCATACCTCGAGAAGTATTTGTACTCAACCCGTGCCAACATCGGTGCCAGCACGTTTATTGTGAGTTTTTTGACGTTGCAGGGCTTTGAAATTGAACGTGTTGTACCCATACAAGTTGCTGCAGACGGCTCGTTGCAAGAGCTCTCGCCAGACACGCCGCGTTGGCGGTCGGTGCGAATACAAGCCAGCAAGCAGGGTAAGTCGATTGTTGTCGATTATCTGAAAATTGATCTGTCAAACCCAGGGCTTCAAGCCGCGCCACAAAACCTAGCCCTGATCGCCACCCTCACGAAATACCCCGTGTTGTTCAAGGCGGCCTCGCACTTGCCACAAAATGTTGGCTTTAACATGATCGCCAATCAAGTGCTCGCGGATTCTCCTTTGATCGTGCAAGATGAGACGGGTTTGAGTTATTCGACTCTGATTCGCGCGCACCAAGTGGCGTTGTTTGGCAAGTTTGTCGTCGCCCATCACTCTTTCCCGAGTTATCACGTTGACCTTGCAAAAGCCTTCGCCCAACGAGATGACACCAAACCGTTGAATTTTAGATTCGGCTATTTT
>Ga0114978_10001902_pt1 | contig 17453 bp, 17 predicted proteins | sample S_140212_EF_Meta_FD_87027 | JGI IMG/M metagenome (GOLD analysis project Ga0114978, IMG submission 87027) | Freshwater microbial communities from Lake Simoncouche, Canada to study carbon cycling - S_140212_EF_MetaG | ecosystem: Environmental > Aquatic > Freshwater > Lake | place: Lake... | reverse complement strand
ATTGCTTATTCTTATGATGGATTCACCTGGATGCCAGCAAATTATATATTCGGTTATGCAATGGCGATTGGTTATAATGGTTCAATGTATCTAGCAGTTGGTGCTGGTTCAAATAGTATTGGTTATTCATATGATGGTAAAACATGGATTGGATTAGGAACTGGTATATTTCCATCGACACAAGGTATTTATGTTCACTGGAATGGTTCTATCTGGACGGCTGTTGGTCAAGGCGCAAATACTATAGCATATTCTTATAACGGTATTAATTGGGTTGGATTGGGGAACACAATTTTTACTAGTAATGGTAATCATATTTCATCAAATGGAATAATAACGTTAGCAGTTGGTGTAGGCGGAAATACAATTGCTTACTCATATGACGGTATTAATTGGACCGGATTAGGTTCATCTATTTTAACTAATACTGGACTCGGTATATCTTGGAATGGAAGTGTATGGGTTGCAACGGGAAGCAATAATAGTGCGTATTCATATGATGGTATCAACTGGTCAGCGTCATCTGCTCCTGCGTCATATAATGTAGCATCAAATTACGGTGTTAAACCCATTCCATTTATCCAGCATCCTACATTAGCATTAGGTTCAGGGACTACAACTATGGCGTATTCCCCCGATGGAATTGGTTGGACTTCCCTAGGAAATACGACATTTACAGTCCAAGGATATTGCGCTTTCTGGAATGGAACAATATGGCTAGCAGGAGGTCAAGGAGGAAATACAATGGCATATTCATATGACGGAGTTCAATGGACTCCTATAAAAAACCCAATTACAACAGCGGTTACAGGAATCGCGTATAATGGTAATACATGGGTTGCTGTTGGAATCGGCGCAAATACAGTTGCTTATTCATATGATACTCTAACATGGACTGGTATATCGCATTCGTTTACAGCTGGAGGGTCTATATTCTGGAACGGAACTGTTTTTATGATAACATATAACGCCTCTGCTCAAAATTCGACGTTTGTCTCAACGAATGGAATTAGTTGGAACATGACTTCTGCCGGTTATTTAAATGGAATACCAGCTTCGAATGGATATACATGGGTATCAGGAACAAATAGTTTATCAAATAATTTATATTATGCAAATGCTTCAAATCCTGTATCAGTGAATCCATGGACAGCGGCGACTCCTACTATTTTCACTACAAGTGGTAATTGTGTATGTTATGGAGGTTCTATTTGGGTTGCTGGAGGCTTAGGCGGTAATACACTAGCATATTCATATGATGGAATTACGTGGGTCGGTCTAGGAACGACTACTTTTCCCAATGGATGTTCATCGATTTGTTGGAATGGAACGAGATTTGTCGGTGCAGGTGGAAATTATGTAGGATATTCGAAAGACGGAATCACTTGGTATTCATCGAGAGCATTGAGTACATCAGTGAATTACGTTGTCTCGAATCCAGGTATAGGTGCTTTCGCGCCCCCTTCGGCAATGGTCCTGAACAATAATAGTCTAACGGGAAATGGAATCTCACGTTCTCAAACCCTAGAATTCGTTTCTTCGGATCCCTATTTCCAACAGGGCTTCGATAATGTGACAATCCAACTAAATACGAAATACAATAATTAGCCGGTTATATCTTATATTTATACATATGAAAATAATACTCTTATTTTTGAATTCATTATGTATAATACTGAATTACAGCCAATTGATTTTTTGAATTACAATATTTTTAGACTCATATAAAATTGAACAAAACAATATAAATATTAGTAATGACATTCAATATGCCTCCGCTCATCACAACAGTCCAAATAAAAAATCCGGAACAATTTCGTGCGAATATCCGTCAGTGTTTCCACAAGATTATCCAGGGAGATATCAAATCAGCCACCAATCTAGAAAAGGCGGTATATAATTACGCAATTAAGGAGGCCACACAGAGAAAAATCATTAAAAAATGGGAGAACCCTTTCTTCAAACAACTGTATACGGACCGCTTAAGAACGATTTATATCAATATAAAATCCCCGCAAATTCTCCACGCCATTCAATCAGGGGAATTGAATCCCCAGACATTTGCCTTCATGACACATCAAGAAATGAATCCTGAAAGGTGGGGGCCGTTGATTATAAAAAAAACAAAGAGAGATGCTTCCAAATTCAATAATAATATTGAAGCCTCAACGGATATGTATACGTGTAAGAAATGCCGGTCCAAAAAGTGTACTTATTATGAGATGCAAACTAGGTCAGCGGATGAACCAGCCACGATTTTCGTTACATGTTTGGATTGTGGAAAACACTGGCGTGGTTAGTAGGGGAACCAAGGTTCCCCCTACTATGCTTCGCAAACCCCTCCTTTTATGGCTCCGCCATTTTATTTTTATGACCTTTTTGTCAAGAAGATATATTGTTTGAATCCTTCTGGATGGTGCAAAGCTCGGGGAAATCGTGTTTTGTTTTTTCTTTTTTTATTTTTCTTTTTTTATTTATCTTTTTTCATTTATCTTTTTTTATTTTGAAAAATATTTTTACAAGATTTTATTTTACAGATTTTTTTCTAGAAAGTGGAGAACATTTTCGAAAACTAGCATAAAGATTTTATTCTTTTATAGAAGAATAAAACCAGATGGATACCCAGATAAATAAACCAAAAAAAACATATATAGACGATTTGAAAACCGCAATAAAAACCTTATCAGACGAATTGAATACACTCGTCAATGAAGATTCGATAGATACAACCCATCATGGTATAACCCAGGGTGGTTCTCAAATTATATTCTTGAAACCCCAAGAAGTTTTCATAAAGGTCTATCAAGATAAATCACCGTTTTGCCTAGGAACTCAAGAAAAAACCCTCGATAAGAGGATTATAAATTATATAGATAGGTCATATGATTTATTGGTGGGGTTTTATTCATATATCGATATATCTTTCGAATTCTGGCTAGGAGATGTTTTACAAAATGTTTATAATGTCCCTAGAAATAGATTTGTTCCATTAACAAATAAAGACGGAGATATTCTTATGGTGGCGCTTTTTAATTGTCATCAAACAACGACGACTATTCAAAATGTAAAATCAATGGAACCTGAAGAAGCAACCATTTTACAAGTGGGAGCAACTCTTAGCTGGGAGCTACGAAATGAAACTGTCGTTAACCGATATATTATTTTGTAGGTCGAAATGATTTCCTGTATGACCTTCTGAGATGAACATCGTATTCCTCCGCACAATTTTCCGAACAAAATATATATGTCTTGAACAAGATGGTTCTTGCAAAGGGAGTTATTAGTTTATTGATACAATCCTGGTCGGCACATTTTGTTGTTTTTACTTCGAGACACGATATAGGTCCATCGTTTATTACTTGTATAGCATCATCACGAATACTAACGCCAGATATATCTGTAGTTGGATTATGGTCGGTCATCTTATTATAATTATTATTTTATTTATGAAGATAGAATCAATTTTGTAGGGGAACCAAGGTTCCCCCTACGACCCCCTCCTTTATGGCTCCGCCATTTATTAGCTTATTACCTTTTTTCGGTGTTGTCAAGAAGATATATTATTTGAACCCTTCTGGATGGCAAAAAAATTTTTTTTAGAGGTCTCCAAATAATTCCGAAAAAGGTTTTAAGCGAATAAAATGGCGGAGCCATAAAGGAGGGGGTCGTAGGGGGAACCTTGGTTCCCCTACAAAATTGATTGACGTTTTGTTTATATAAAAACACGCATACTTTGAATCGATTTAACAAATGGAAAAAACAACGACTATCAGATACGTCCACGAACTTCCCGCTCATTTTCATAATAGTAAGCTCTACTTGACCATTCAGCAAGAATATCCCGGACAAAATATCAAACTCGACCACCCGAGGCCTTTAAAGTTAGACAAAGTTTTCAAGACATTCGAAGATGTTCTCTTGATACTCGATACGTGTGAATATCTCGGCGCAGAAATCCCCTGGGAGGTTCTCGACTTTGCCTATAGTAGGCCCGAAAGATTCCTTTTTGATATGGAGGTCTTCGAATATAAGGTTCATAAAAAAATCCAAGAATATGGATTCTTCATGAAAACCCCAGAATACCACGCTATAAAGCAATGCTTCATGTTCTCGTATTCGGGCCAAGCAATGTCTTTGAACGGGTTTGTTTCATATTCTATAAAACACGATTCGTTAATAATGGTCCGATACTACGAACACAAATGCAAATATTTATTCCCTGCTGAGATTTCGACGCTTCTTACTACCATCCAGTATGGAAGATTCGAAATATTCAAATATTTTGCAAAAAAACCGTGGTTCGCCGAAAAAACCGCCGACATATCTCACCAAAAAAAATTATGTAGTTGGTGTTCAGTTTTCGGTCATGTAGAAATCCTCCGGTTCCTGAGAGAACAATTAAGGTTCGAATGGGATACCAATGTAATCGATGAAGCATTAATTAACCGTAGATTCTCTTGCTTGAAATATGGATTAGAAAATAGTGCGCCCATTACAACCTGGGCTCTCGGTACCGCCGTCCAGAGATGTCCTGTAGAATATATTCAGCTGTTGGTCAAATTCGGGATTTCAATAATAGATGATATTTATACTTTGTATGCTTGTCAGCGCGGCGACTTAGGCATCCTGATTTATTTACATAATAAGGGTGTACCTTGGCATCCAAATGCTATAAATGTTGCCGCCAGACTAAGACATAAAGATTGTGTTCATTTCGGGGTTGAATGCGGGGCCTCTTATAATGCCGAGTTAGTTTTGAAATACATTTTCCCCGAACAGTGGAAAAAACAGATTGTTCATACTTCGACGTCGGATAGCGACGATGAAAGCTGGATACTCTAGAACTTCAAGAGTAGTAGGAGTGGGGGCTCCGATATATTATTTATATGACAAAAAAAATTTTTTTTGCCATCCAAGAAACATCAAATATATCTTCTTGACACCCCCTGAAATATCTTTCTAACAAAGATATAAAAATAATGATTATAATAATTTAATGACTCCCGATTGTACATTAACAACTTCTTGTTTTGACCTTACACGATTTCACAAAGGTTCTCGTTCATTAAAAGAAGCAATTCAAAGTATGAGAACCTTATTAGAAGTTCCATGTTATTTGGTCGTTTATACTGACTCAAACTGTTTTGAATTAATCCGTGAAATAAGGAATGAATATGGTCTCGACCATCTTACAAAATACGTAGTTTCAAGATTCGAAGACCTATATTATTATAAATACATAGAAGATGTCAAGAAGAACCGTTCTACATATTGGCCAACGAGGGATGAGAGAACCTGTTCTGAAAATCATCTCCTTCAAATTAGCAAAGTGGATTTTGTAAAACAAACTATTCTATCGAACCCTTTTAATACCTCAAAATTTGGTTGGATAGATGCTAATATTGGAATTAAGTTCTCTAAAATTGCAGAAGATTATCATAAAGATATGTTGCTCGATGTTCTCCGTTCTGTTGGAGAAAAACTACACGTTCAAATTCTTAATGTAACTGACAAAAAATACAAAGAAGCGGAGAACAAGAGGGAGTTCTACGAGTCCTATAGGTGGATTGTGTGTGGTTCATTCTATACAATGGGACCTACTATTGGATTAAAATTCATTAACCGGATGGATGAATTGTTCTGCGAAGCCACTAAGATGGGGTTTGGACACGGAGATGAGTTGCTTTTTCTTGAAATCATTGATGAGTTTTACGATGAAATTGACCGCGGATATGGAGATTATGCACAAATATTAAATAACTATAAGGCACCTGTAAATAATCTCTGGTATATTTATCATTATATTATTAAGAATTATATCAATATGGGATATTTCAAAGAATGTTGCGATTGTTGTCAAAAAGTGGTTGATAGTGTGGAGAACTTGAAAACGCATATTATGCCAGATGTTTATATTCCTATTTTGGTGGCTTATCAAAAGGCGATTTATTATACGGATTCAAATAGAAGTAAGGAAATTTCCGATTTGATTTTGAGAGTATGTGATAGAGACCCAGCTATGAAGGCCGAATACAACAAAGGCGCATAATTATCTTCCTGATAAAAAAATTGGGGGAATTTCAAATAATATATATCTTTATGACTATAGAACGTCGTAAAGATAAAATGGCGGTGGAGCTATGCATGTAATTAATGTAAAATCTCCAAATCGGCAATTCGCCAGTATTCGCTTCCACCATTCGGAAGTGGTCTCTGAATAATAAATGGGATTCTTTTTTGTTCTAATTCTTTAAGGGCAATGAGATATCCATCTATCATGGTCGGGTCGACTTCAATCATCGGTTTCGCTCCGGAATTGATTTGACGGGCACGTTCTCCCAAAGCCCTTGCCTTTTCATATCTTGAAAGAATCGGGTTGGTTTTATGGAGAGGGTCAATAATAATTCCATCTTTGTCCCTGACAATAGTAGCTAGTGCTTCGACTTCCTCATAATTCAGGGTTTTTAACTCTGGATGATGGTTCTCTATGACTTTTGCTCTGATATGGTCGTCCATCTTTTGTAAATAGTTTTCGTCTTCGTCATCGTCTTCATCCTCCTCGTCGGAGTCACTTGAAGAATGTTCTTCGAAGCCTTCTGCGTCTTTTTCGTTATCTACATTGACTTCTTCTCCATTTTCTGACTTGTCGTCCTCGTCCGAATCTTCGTCTTCTTCTCCTTCGGAATCACTTCTAGCCCCGCCGGCTAAATTGAAACCATCTTCAGAACCATCTATAGACCCGCCGACAGACGAATCATCCCCGTCTGATTCAATTTCGTCATTTCCTCCAAATATTTCGTTAACTTTTTGTTCGTAATCAGCCATCGTATATGATATAGAGTTATATTTTTTAAGTTGTTATGAATCAATTTTATCCGGGGGCCTATGCTTCGCTATAGCCCCCTGGACGACCCCCGGGCTCCGCCCCTGGTTTTTAAAGATTTTCTTTTGGACCTTTTACCTGTGTGTGTGTCAAGAATAATAATATTATAACCCTCCTGGATTGCAAAAAAATTTTTTAGGGGTACCCATTTGTATAGGATTTTTATTTGTTTTTGTTTTTGTAGGCAAAAATAGATTTAAAAAATCGGTTTAAAAATATAATTTTATTATTCATAAATGTCGCTTTATAATAAAATTAAATCTACATATGAATGGTTTTCTATAGGATTCCCTTCAAGTCCGTCCTGGGGATGGAATAAGGCCGCACCAAAAAAGTCGCTTCATGATATTGGCATGGCTGATACCGCCAATGTTTTTATATTGAATCTAGTTGAGTTAGTTCATTGGACTCCTATTATTCCGGCATTTCTAATGGCTCAGTCGGTTCTCCATAATAGTGATAAATGGACGCAGTATTTTGATAATGACGAACAACGAACTCTTTTATTTCTTCTCTCTCCAGTAATTGCCTTTTTCGGTGGTCTTCCAGTTATAATGATGCATACATATGAAGGTTGGCAGGTGGCTCCTTTTGATAGTCCATTAAGAGGAGAACTAGAGAATACAAATGTGGTCGTTTCTGAAAAAAATAATCAGTGGCTAAGAATTGTTGCTTATTTTTTCATTTTCAATATGCAGTATATTGGATTACAAGCGTTCTCATATGCTGTTTTGGGCCCCACTTATTTTTATGGTTGTTTAAAATTTTTGTCTGTAATGGGTTTCTTTGTAGGTTATCTAGGTAATCAAGATTATAAAGCTACATTTAATTTCAAATGGAGGGGAACCGCTGGTGGTTCGACATTTCCACTAGCTTGGACGACATTAATTCCATTTATAATGTCGGCATCATTGAATATGTATGCGTTTGCCGATTTAGGTGTCTTAGTATTTCCTGGTCGATTTACTGTAATTAATTCGTTGGCTCCGCCATTCCTAATTGGATTAGGGGGCATTATTGAAGGATTATTTGCTGAAACGGTCTTTGACCAAAATATACACGCTTTTGCAGTAATTCTTTTTAATTTTGGATTTTGGCTTGAACTGAATATGATTACAAAAGGCGGCGATATCTTGTCATGTATTTCTCAATAATATTGAAAAATCCTACAAAAAAATTCTTACAAAAACTTTTTTCTTTTTATAAAATTATTTTTCAAAAATAGTTTGAAAAATAAAAATACCCAAAAATGGGTCCCCCGAGCTTTGCACCATCCAGAAGGATTAAATCAATATATCTTCATGACAACACCGGAAAGGGCACGAAGAAAATATATGGCGGAGCCAAGCGGGGGTCGTCCAGGGGGCGCAGCCCCCGGAATTAGTCATCCGTCTTCCAAATCGTATCGCATTCCACGCACAAATAAACATACTTCATATTGCTATCATCGTATCTCATATAAATGACCTCTGCTTTCGTGTTCTCTTTATTCGTCTTGCATTCCTCATTAGGACATTTCATCGAATAAATTCTAGGAAGAGTCGGGTCCAATTTTGTATATTGATTAATAATATGATTAAACTTCTGTTCTCCCTTTTGTAACTGGGATGACAAAACACAATGCCCCTCCTGATTAATTGTCTCATCGACTGTCCCACAATTCCTACAATAATAGGTCAATTGATTCGAATCTTCGGAGGAAATCGAGATATAAAGCATATTTTGACAGTTGACACAAAACTTCATAGGATATATATACTATTAAGTTTTATTTTCTTTTTTGATTCAATTTTCTTAGGTTTTAGTTGATTGTTTGATTTGACAGACTGACGGACGAATATTATAAGTCGTCACCGACCCTATATTTTTCAAAAATACATTTTCTTTTCTAAAAATAACAATATCAGACACCATACCTTCTTTCATTTGTTCATAAACGTGCCTACTCATCTGTATAGTATCTTCTTCCGCCGTCGATTGTAATCGAGCAGCAACATTCACAGTATTTCCTACAACACACAATCTAGGAATTTCATTACCTAAAATCCCTATATTCACAGAGCCATGTTTATTCCAATACGGATACACAAAGGGACATTATCCGGTGTAGATATACTTTTTATTTCATGAATGAATTCTAAACCCAACGAAATAATTTCCTTTATGACGATTTTATGATTCGGTTCATTCCTATAAATATCGCCTACGACCATATATGCATCCCCGATGGTTTCTATTTTCTGTAAATGCTGATATTTTTTAATAATCGTATCAAAATGGTTATATATGTCATTCAATAATTTAAAAATAGTTTCGCTATTATACTTTTTGGCCAATTCCGTATAATTTACAATATCCATAAATAAAACACAAATGAAATCGAATTGTTTATTCGTCGCGGTTTTATTCGACGCCGATATATAATCGCTGTCTAAATCGAACGGTAATATTTTCGATAATAATTCGATTTTAAGCCGGTCTGTTGTTTTCGGGATTCGATTCATTAATTTTTTATTTACATATATAACAAAATCTTTACAAAAAGGCGTCATATTTTGGTTATTCAATTCATAATCTTTTATACATTTCATCAAATACGAAATAAAATTTACACTTTGTAAATCCATATTTTCTTTATGATATAATTCTTGTTCATTATATTGGGCAATCACCACATTACAAATGAATTTACATAATGTATCGGCCAAATTAAAAGAAATATTTGCATTCGTTTTGTTAAGTATACCTACTACTTCCAGAACATTGATAATCATAAATATCGACCATATAAATATAAACAAGTATGTGAAATGTAATCGACGATATTCATACATTTTCTTCATGAAAAATAAACAAGGCGTGTACAAACATGCTATATAAACCGTTTGATATGGATTGTCGCCAAATGGAACTATAAAAATAAAGGGGATTATAGAAAGCATATGATATTGTGCGTTTATGCCCGAAAGAGTTAATTCATTTGTATCACAATATAATTGGAGCATCAGGGGAGTAGTAAATGCCCACATATTCGTCCGTTTAATTTCATATTCCACTATAGACATATTGGGAATTGTAATTATATCTATCAAATATTTCATATATACACAAGTTAAACTGATGGCTATCTTATTTACATATTTGGAATAAACATACGTGTATGATAATTGATAAGTATATAAAAAAAGCATAAATATACTTGTCAATTTCAAAGAAAAAAAAAGGTTTATGTCCGTAGAAATAGTCAATCCATTTGGTTCGTTTGTTTTAATCCATGGTAAATAACAATTTATCAGTATGTGATCTATATTATAGTATAATATAGTATAACATAAGAGTGAAAACATTTCACAGTTATATAGTCTATATATTTATTTTTATATCCTCGACTAATGAACCATTCTATTTTTTCTTCGTGACATTCTTCTTGACCGCTTTCGCTTCTTCCTTCGCTCGTTGTTTCTCTAAATTTTTGCGTTCTCTTGCTTCTGCTCTTTCTCGCTCTTTAATCGTCTTTCGAACCTGTTTATGATGTTCTCTTTCTTCTTGTTTTCTAGCATTTGCTCTAGCTTTTTCTTGGGCTTTTTCTCTGGCCTCTTCTTCGTAATCGGTTAAATCTCGGTTGACCAATATCTTGCGTCTTTCAACAATTTCTTTGACAGCATCATTTTGGATTTCTTCCAACAATAACGACTCCGTCTTTTTTAATTTGCGTTCTTCTTTTTCCGCTTGTTTTTCCTCTTTCTTTTTCAAAGATGCTCTTATCTTCAATGTTTTCCGAACTGTCTTGAAAATCGCTTGTTTTGCTTTTTCCGCCGATTTTATTTTTTCTTTTTCTTCCTTAATCTGGTCTTGGATATTGCCCGAAATCGCCTTTTTCGTTTTTCGGAAATCCTTCTGACTGTCACGAATAGATAATTCTATCTCCATCTTTTGTGCGGGAGCAACCGTTTTATCTTTAAGACGTTCTTTCATCTGTTTAATCCTCATTCGGAATCCCTGGACTTCTACAACAAGTTGTTTTTCCAAAGCTACAATGGCATCTTTATTCGCTTGGATTTCGCGGTCGATTTCGACGACCTCCGGCAATCCACTGACGGCCTCCAAAAATCGGGTTCCCGACAACGTTTTCGAAGAACAGTTGGTTCTTATAGAAGCATATGTGCTGGATTTATAGTTATTGAAAAGCGTCGGGTTCTTCTTTATTTTGTCTTGAATGAGAACCAATTTCCTCTGTTTTCCCTTCTTGATTTCGGCGAGTTGTTTTTTGATATCGGCGATTTGTTCTTTAACTGTTTTAATATGCCCCTTTATTTCTTTCATTAAATCCGTCACATTTTTGTTTATGACAGTTTTACATTGTTTTACAGGTAAATCCGGATAGTCGTTACAGGTGTCATAAAAAATACCTTGGAAATGTTTCTTCGTTAAAATCGATAGTTCATTTTCCATCTGTTTGACAGTCCGTTCTAGGTTCTCTTGTATCTTCAAAATATTATCTTCTGCTTCCGACCTAGAAACATATTTGTCAAAGTCTTCGACGGCTTGTATATCTTCTATAATAGGAACCATGACTCGTTTCACTCTAGGTTGTGAGAACTGACGGGCATCTTTCTCCCTATTCAAGTAACTAATATGTCCAGCAATATCATCCAAGAATCGTTTTTGACCAGTCGAAGTGAATCCGCCATCCTCATTCAAATAATCTTGGGCGAATCCTTCGAATGTATCGGGCATCTGGGTCTGGATAGGCTTACATAAGTTGATTAATTTTACGAGTTCCATCGGGTTCTCCGTTATCGGCGTAGCCGTCATTAAGAGAACCCTAACGGAATCGAATCCAGAAACAGAATAAGAATTCATAAGTGCCTGATGGAATTCCGCCATATCGGGACGTTCCAATGAAGACAAATCGCCGCCACCGTATAATTTGTGGGCCTCATCGATGATTAGCAGTGTTTTTCTTAGGGGGTCGGATTCGCCGTTCTCCTTTACTAATTGTTGGTAATATTGATTCTTTTTTGACACCAAATTGGAGAACTGTTTGTAGGACATCGGGCGAATTCGCCATGCTTTCGAAAGCAATCTCATTCTTTGTTTCTGGGCATCCGGGATAGGTTCTCCTCTCTCTAATCTGTCTTGAATAGATTTATTACATACTTGGTCGAACATGTTTTTCCAGATATCGTTTTTCAATGTGGTTCTTGTAACCCAGAGAATAGTATATCCTGCAGGATCAAAATTGGCTGAAGCGGCGGCAATAGCCGAACATGTCTTTCCGGTTCCTACAGAGTGATACAATAGCATTCCTTTAACCGGAGCATACGGAGTGAAATAATTTTGTATGAATGCTTGAGTGGGGGTGAAATCAATAATGGACGACGCGCCTCCCAGTTGTTCTCCTGGACTCCTTCTATTTGCGCGATAGATAATAGACGATGATGGGGATTCTTCTGGTTCTTCGGGTTCCTCGGATTCTAAAACAGGTGTTCTCTTTCGAGTATACATTATATCCGACGAGGAAGATTCCGGTGTTTCAGTTTGCGAAGATTCCACTATACTAGACATAGGTGTTTCATTGATAGAATCGCCTTCTGAAACAGGACGGCTGCGAATCATCGGTGCTGGAGACGCAGGTTTGTATACAAAATCATCTTCTTCAAATTCGGGTTCTTTTTCAGATTCCCTTTCAGATTCCCTTTCAGATTCCCTTCTTGACGATGTTCTCGATTTTGAAGAACGACGACTACTAGAAGGTGTTGAACGTGATTTACGGGTTTTCGATGAAATATCACTCAAAGGAGAAAGTTCAGTCATGGAGTTCGAAGAACCACGTCTTGGTCGGCGCCATTCATCCGGTAATTCTCCGCACAGGTTCTCCATTTTTACTTTACCCCATCGGTAATCATCATATTTTTCACGAATATGTTTAGTCATTTCTTCATGACCAACTGGAAATAGTCCTTGTGAAAAAAGCACCATTCCTTCTTTCACTTCCTCTACAGACGCCTTACTGCTACTTTTCGAAGGCGATTTCGAAGACGAAGCTTTCGATGGACCACCCCCAAATATGACTTCTTCGTCGGCATCTTCATCGGTCAAATCAATCTCAAAATGGTGTACGTTCTCATTCAATTCGTAATCTACTGAACCCAATACAGCAAGTCTTTCTATATCATAGCCGAAATTGGCTAACCGGATATCTGCATTCATAGCCCGCATCAACAATTCTTGTGTGGTTTCAGCACCCAATAAAGAAAATCGCAACTTCTCCGGAATCTCCATATCATAAACAAACACTTCTAAAGGCCAACCACGAGTAGGATGAAATTCTAATCCTTTTTGACCACATGTTCTAGTTCCACGACCAATCACCTGTTTTTGGTCCGCAGCATTCATCGAAGGTTCAAAAATGTGTATGTACTTGATATCAAAAAGGTCAATTCCTTCTTTGAATCCACTATCCATAACAATTATTCTTGCCAAATCTCCATAAATATTATCGGGGCGCGAATTGAAATTCGCTAGTATGTCTTTTTTTATACGCACACTGATGGGCTTGTCAAAAACAGCAACTGATGAAAGGAGATAGAAATTGTGTCCCTTGGTTTTTTGTAAGTCTTCTGATGTTCGTAACTCTAACGGACCCCATTGAGCTTTCTTTTCACGATTTGGAGCACCTCCTTTGGACCCTTCTTGTTCATCTTCTTGTACAGGTTCATCTTGTTGTTCTTGTTCCTCTTGTTCCTCTTGTTCCTCTGGAGAGGACGCCTTCTTTTGGAATTTATCTCGATTTTACAACTCTGACCTATATCCCAAATTCCAACCGACCGAAATAAGAGCCGCCGCCAACATTTTAGCACCTTGGCCTCCCGATTTAACGTCAGAAAAAATAAAATGCTTGAAAGTCGTTCCATGCTTCTTTTTATCACGAGCATCTAATTCTTTTATTTTTTTCAAAAGCGCAACTAATTTGGGCGAAAACGAAGGCATATCCTTTAGAAAAAACTCGGGCTCAAACGAAGGATGGTCCATTTTGAATTCGTTCCTTTGTGTACTCCAATTACTACGTTTACGAATACAATCGGGGTCGAATTTTATTATAGGTTTCTCATTATAAATATCTAAATCTTCGATTCCTTCATTTGACCTTTCTGATAATTTTGAAGGACTCCTATTTGATTCGCTATCGGATTTTGTACTTTCCGATTTTGATGAAACAGATGACATATAAAATAACCACAGATTTTTTTATAAAATAGTATATATATAATGACAACAAATCCTACTTTTCTAAAAGCACCATTCTTAGGAGGAATGAACTTGGGAGGAGGTATCCAAGGTATTTCTCCTAAGCAGACTATCACAAACTATAAAGGTTCCGACCAGGTTATGTCTAGAAAAACAGTTGTAAAATCCTGGAATACGGCTTATGCTACTGGAACTGTCAACGATAAAAACCGTATTACAACGCCTTTTCGTGCCGTAGAGAACTCCGGTGATTTTTTAGGACGCATTACATACAGCTCTGGTGGACCTAACCCAACCCGTGCTAGTCGTCCTGGATACAAATCCATAATTGGTAGTGTATTGAATAATGCCGATAATACAGGCATTCCGGCTTCGTCCACAAACACACGATTTGTTGCTGATTCTTCAGATTACGTGAAATTCAAAAAAAATAGGGCTATCAACCAATTGTTTAATGACAAAACATTTGGCGGTGACCAAAGCCACGCTACATATGTCCCTAGAATGGCCGTTCATAGATATTAATCCACTTTTTTGTTCTCGTTTATATTTGATTTATAAAGGAACTTATCTTATAAGACCCATCCACAAACTCTTCTGCAGACCAATTTGACGGTGATTTATCGTATGGAAACGCACAGGTCTCTGCCTCTTTTTTGATTTCCGCTGAGGTTTTCATGCGGGCCGCTTCTTGTTCGCGTTTAATTTTAGTCATAAAGAGAAATATAATAACCATGAAAGCAAATGTGTATAGCATGATAATAAGAAGATGGCGGATGAATATGCTCTTCATGACAAACTAGAAAAGTCGTTCAATTTTTTTCCAATATAAATATATATGTATAAGTATTTAGCAGAGTTTCTTGGAACTTTATTCTTGGTATATGTGATTATCGCTACAGCAAATCCTTTAGCCGCTGGTGCTGCATTGGCTTTAGCTATATTGATGACGGCTAACATATCTGGAGGTCATATCAATCCTGCTGTATCGATTGCTATGGCGGCTGCTGGTAAATTAGAGGTAAATGAGATTATCCCTTATGTTCTCGCTCAAGTGTTTGGCGCTTTAGTTGCCATCCAGATATTTATTAGATATAAGATATAAATAATATAAAATAAATTCGATATTTTATATTATATGATTTCTGTTATGAATAAGGCCGCGGGATTTTTCTCCCAATTTTTTTTCATTATTAATCAGTATATTTATTGTAAAAAAAGAGAATTGAATTTTACATTAGACACAAGCGAATGGACATTTTCATATAAAAATGGTTGGACGGATTATTTCAAATCATTTGATTTGGTTTTTGAAAATGGAGATAGAGAACATTCCCGATATGGACATGGAAATGTTTTAGAAGAAATCCCATATTATGCTTATGGTGAGGTTTTACGAGAAGTCTATCAATATAACGATTTTATTAAATCAAAAATAAACGAAAAAATGGTCGAATTAGAATTGATTCCTGGAACATATGATTCCGTTTTTATTCGTCGCGGAGATAAACTTTTATGTGAGTTTCAATTTATTGAAACTGAACCTTATATAAAAACACTTATAGAACAGAACCCTAATTGTAAGACTATTTTCTTACAGACAGATGATTATAATTGTTTTTTGGACATTCAAAAGTATATTCAAGAAAATTCATTGGATATTCGGCTAATTACTTTATGTAAAGAGAACCTATTTGGATTTACAATGAGTGGTATTGAATTCCATAATAATCCTTCAGACTTTAATGAGAACCAGCCTTATATTAATAAAATCCATGATATGAACGTTCAAAATAAAATCATTTTTGATTTGGATAAAGAAGAAATGTTGGACCATATGGTTACTTTTTTGGTAGGGCTCGATATTGTTTTACAGTCTAATATTTGCGTAACTGACTGGAGTTCAAATGTAGCACGTTTTATTAAACTATGGAAGGGCGATACAGTTATTAATTCTATCGGAAAACCACTCGATTTGAATATGATGAGATGTCCTTCGTATTGATTTCTTTATATTATCGTTTATTCAGAATTTTATACAAGATATAAAGTCCAACAACCGTAATAGACCCAATATAAAATGTTTTAATGTGGTCTTTTCCAAGAGAAAAAGGGTCCGGAGTAGGCGGGGATTGCGATTGGGCGGGTCTCTGTTCTAAAGTCGGATTCGAATATATCTGATGGTCATTATATAACTGTTTAAAAGGCGGTTCATTTTCATCATCCGAATCAGAATCCGAATGGATAACCTCTTCCGACTCTATAACAGCAATATAATTTACGTGTGAATCCGTAGTAGTAGGTTTATTCGGTTGAAAAACAACATCTTGTTTTGGCACTAAAGAAGGTTGAAATTTACTAGGAACAGGGGTTCGATTAACATCATTGGTTGAGAACATAGTATATACATATAAACCGACTAAAAATCAGCGGAAAAATCGAATACATCCCCCTCAATTGTTTTATTTGCTAGAGCATATTCAGAATTTGTTCTCTCGAAAAAATTCACCTTAGAATCCATGCTAATGAGTTCCATAAAATCAAATGGATTCACTGAGTTATAGATTTTATCATATCCCAATTGTAGGCATAATCTGTCGGCCACGAACTCGATGTACTGTATCATCAAATCGCTATTCATTCCTATAAGACGGCACGGGATAGCTTCCGTAATAAATTCCTTTTCTATTTCGACGGCCTCCTGAATGATTTCATATACACGCTTCTTCTGGAGTTTCTTCTGGAGTTTCTTGTATAAGAGAACCGCGAATTCACAATGCATGGCCTCATCTCTAGAAATGAGTTCATTCGAGAAAGTGAGTCCTGGTAAGAATCCTCGTTTCTTTAACCAATAGATAGAAGCGAAAGACGCTGAAAAAAAGATGCCCTCGACGACCGCAAATGCAATCAATCTGGCTGCAAACGAACTACGGTTATCATTAATCCACTTACGGGCCCATGTGGCTTTTTTCTGGATACATGGAAAATTGTCGATAGCATTGAATAATTTTTGCTGTTGTTCTTGGTCTTTTATGTATGTATCTATCATCACACTATAGGTTTCCGAGTGGATATTTTCGATTGCAATCTGGAACCCGTAAAATGCCCTGGCTTCGGCCAACTGGACATCCCCCATAAAACGCAACGCCAAATTTTCAGTAACAATACCATCAGACGCAGCAAAAAATGCTAACACCATACTAATAAAATAACGTTCGTCGTTATTTAATTTTTCATTCCAATCCACCAAGTCTTTGGAGAAGTCAATTTCTTCCGTTCTCCAAAAACAATCGACTTGTTTTTTATACATTTTCCAGAT
>Ga0114978_10001901_pt1 | contig 17454 bp, 15 predicted proteins | sample S_140212_EF_Meta_FD_87027 | JGI IMG/M metagenome (GOLD analysis project Ga0114978, IMG submission 87027) | Freshwater microbial communities from Lake Simoncouche, Canada to study carbon cycling - S_140212_EF_MetaG | ecosystem: Environmental > Aquatic > Freshwater > Lake | place: Lake... | reverse complement strand
CATCTAATGATGGATGGTCCTCTTAAAGTGTTTATAATTTCATATGACATGTTATTTTATTCCCATTGATGAGCGTCTACGCATTGACATTTTTCTTTTTAGTAATGAGCGGCGCAATTTAGATTTTCTTGTTGTCTTCCATGAACGCTTTAACATTCTTGCTTTATGAATACGAGCAGTGGCAGTAATGCGTTTAACACTATTGCCTGATATTCTATAACCTTTAATACTAGAGCGTCTAACATTTCGTTGAACAATAATTCTGCCTTTTTTATTTCTTCTAATTCTACGGCGAATCTTTTGAATTCTTCCCATCTTAACAATGTTTGAATTTGCTTCATCTAGTTGTACTTCTTCAAACATATCAGCAGCAACATATCGTTTTGCTTCAGAAAGTCTTTTAGCAACAAGCTCATTCATACGAGCAAAGATTATATCTTTTGCTTCACCCAATTGTCTATGTATAATGGAATCCAACACGCTCATTTTACGTGCCTAAAAGCAAAGTCTGAAGCTCGTTTGAAATGGTCTTTTGACTTATGAACCATGTCAGCATACTTCTTTTTATTATCATCATTCAAGGCACCATGTACCTTAGTAATGGCAGAAGCAGTATAGTGGTCAACTTTTAATTTAGTACCATCAGCAAACTGTACCGGCTCATGTTGTTTGGACTTTACAATCTTGTGTAGAGTATCAATTACTGCTTCTTGAATTTGTGTTTCTTCTGCCTGAATGGCAGAATCTATTTTTGGTCCATAAGGCACCGAAAAATATTTATCTAATGTATTGTTATAATACAGAGCAATTCTAGTATTATCTGGAAAAATGCGAATAGATTTACGTCTTAGAACAAGAGTGTTTGGTGGATCTTTAGGTGTATCAACTACCTCATCCAACTCAATGACTTCTTCTTTAACTACTCGGCGAGCTTGCTGATTAATCTGTTTGTTATTAGAAATTAAATCTACCATTTTGTTGAAAAGATTTTGAATAATCATCTTGTCAGCATTGTTGAAGTTAGGTCTTTCTTCACCCATCTTATCTAAGATTTTGTGAATGCGTTGTATCTGTGCCTTATTGGCCAGACCAGCACGAACCAAAGCATCAAACTTTGAGTAGTCTGACTTTTCTTCCTCAACGATAGATTTAAAATCTAATAGGGATTTCATGCAGCTTCGGTGTTGTCTTCTGATTCAATTTCTTGTTTGTCACCAAAAAGATTTTGAGCAATCTCAATTTTCTTTGCTTCTAATGCCTCAAAGGCTCGAGCAGACAGTAAGTCATTTAAAGTATCTTTGGCTTCGGCAGCATTACCTGTAGCAACGCTATTAATAAAGTCTTGTACATCCATATTATTCTCCATTATTTTCTATTTAGTTTAGATGAAAATTTATCCGTTTCAGCATCTAATGATGGTGTTTTAGATTCTGCGGCATTGTCATCAACAGTATTATCAACTGGTGGATATTCATCAGGTGATGGAGGTGGTTCTTGGCCACCAATTGGCATTGTTGGACCACCAGTACCATCTTTATCTTCTTGTGCAATCTGTTTCTTCATTTCATCCATAGTCTCATCAGACATTTGAAGAATGTTTTTACTTACCCAAGCGGCAGAGTAATAACGGCCAATATATGGGTCAACAGTTTGCAATAATTGTAGTCGTGCGGTCAGCAACTCTGCATCACGCATTTCTGTAAAGTTATTATCTTTCTTATAATCATAATAGATTACTTCTCTAAATTCATCCCATTCTTCTGAAGAACAGATACCTTTAAGTACCAATTGTGTTCCTAATGCATGGTCAAAAATCTGAGAGAACTTATTACGAAGTCTGATAATGAACTTTGTAAACTTAACTTCATCACGGGTCACTTCAGTAGTACGACCCATACCAATCATACCACCTTGTTGTGGTTCCAAACGGCTGATAGGCACATTTAATGATTGAAGAAGTTTCTGTCTAAAATACTTAACGTCTTCCAACTCACCAAGGTTTTGGCCAGCAGGAAGTGTGGTGATTTCTGTACCTTTACCACCTTCACGGCGTGGCAACCAGAAGTCTTCTAACATAGACATGTGTTTGCGGTCATCACGCAACTCGCCAGTCTGTGCATCATAAACCATCTTGTTACGATACTTGACCATAACATCACGCAAGTATTGTTCAGCCTTACCCTTTGGTAAGTTACCAACGTCAATGTAGAAAATGCGGCGTTCAGGTGCCCTTGAAATACGATAGATAACTACCGCATCTTCAATCATACGCAACTGATTAAGTGGTTTAATTGCCTTGTGTAGATATGAGATAACAAAGGTGTTCTTTGCATCCATAAGCCCTGAGGTTACATGTAGGATCGACTCAGGCGCAATGCGGACACCTTGTGATACTTGTGCGCTGTACTGCTGTGTAGAAGTACCACGGTCATTGTACACATAGTATTCGGCAATAGATTTGATAATAGCCGTGCCTGTTTTCGGGTCACGGTCTTTTTTGATTTCTCTGACCTTACGAATCTTTCGTGGGTCAATATATCTTAGTTCTTGAATGCCTTGTTTAGGATTCTTTTCATTTACTACCACATGGTAATAAATTCTGCCGTCAATATACCAGCGTTTGAACAAGTCATCAGATAGATTATTGAAGTTTAACAACCTTAAAATGTTATCAAATTCTTCAATGATTTTTTTCTTAATATTTTCTGGTTGCTTTAGTTTATCCAAAACAATATCAACAGTACGACCAGTTACATCGTGTGTAATTGCTTCGTTAACGATATCGTCAATGGCCATTTCCAATTCTGGATGGTTTGCCATTTCACGGTATCTTGTGATTAGTTCCAGTTCATTACGAACTGCGCCTTCCAAATCAACATACGTTCCATAGTAAGCATTTTGGGTGATGGTAACTGCACCATCATCCATTGCTGTGGTTGGAAGTGTGAAGGAAGGTTGCTCGGGAAGTTGTTCCCGAACAATGTCTTTATTTCCGAGTGTAAACCCGAATAGCTTAAGTGCCATTAAATGTCCATTCTATAAAAAATGGAGAGGGACCGAAGTCCCTCTCTCGCTCAAATCACGTTGTCTGCTACTGATTCCCACCATTGATAGGTGAGAGTCACGGAAAACTCCTCAATAGTATCATTAGAACCCCAATCAACATCGATAGGTGTAACATCTGAAGGGAACAAACCAATAAATTTGTACTTCTTCAGAGAATCACCTTTCTTGCCAAATTGAGTTACTTCACCGTCAACTGTATAACCACCAGGTGTCAATGCAGCTGGGTTACGCACGTTAAGACCGTGACTGTTGATGCCTGCCATCCAACGCTCGAAGGCATTACGAATGACAAAATCTTCATCATTGATGATTGTGATAGTCCAATCAGCGAATGTTCTGTTACCAACAAACTTCAACTCACGACCAAAGTATTGAACTGGCACAACACCTAGCGTAGAGCCAGGCAACTGTGCAGTCTTACACATGAAAGTGGTTTTAGCCTGTGCATTCCCTGGCGCAGAGAACGCAGGGAACGGCAACGAAACTTCAAAAAGATTCGGACGGGCACCGTCACCAACTAGTTGGGAACGGAATTCGTTTACATTAAAAGCCATTTAATTTCTCCTGTTTTCTCTATTTATTAGAATTGGCCAACAACTTCTGTAAAACTTACACCGGTGCGAACAGCAACGAAGTTAAGTTGAATGAAGTTAACAGAGCGTGCAGGTTTGATGTAAATGTCTCCAACAAATTGATTTGAATCAATTACGTTAGGGGTATTATTAGACTCATCGCACACCACACGGAAGTCTGTAATACCACGGCGACCTTGAACATCACGCAAGTACGGTTCAACCAAATTGACAAACTGTGCTCTTGTGAATTGGTCGTTAAATTCGAACAATGAAGAACGTGCAGCCTTAGCAATAGATTTCTCCAACACGATGAACAAGCGGCGAACATTGATGCGGTCAAACACAGATGGTTTGCTCAACATAGTTTTGTCACCAAATAGTACAGTACCTTCACCTTGGAACGTAACAACTGGATTAATACCTTTAACATAAAGGTTATCACGTTCAGCTTTAGTTGGATTCCAAGATAGTTTTACAACATTCTTGATTACACCACGGTTGAAACCACCAGGTGAGAACCATGGGTCACGTTCAATATCTGTACGAGCACATGTACCAGCAACGTCAGCATTCAATGGAATCCAACGATACACATCATTGTACTTATCGAATTGGTATTTGTAACCACAATCGATAACAGAGAAAGAAGATGAAGTCAATGAATCACGGTATGTGATAACTGCAGCAGATTCAGAACCGATGTTATCAACAACGGATGCTTTAGTTGGTGACAAGAATACCAAGCAGTCTTTACGAGTTTCTGCAATGTTAGAAACCAAATAACCAGCAACAGTCGCATCGCCTGGACCAGAAACAATCAATGATATATCGACTGAATCAGGATTAGCAAACAAACCATAAGCTGTATTGATATTACCAGCAGTAATTGTACCGTTTGAACCACCAGCTAATGAACGGTAAGTAGGATTTCTCATTCCGTTGGCAGCATCATATGTTGTTCCTGCCGCAGCAGTACCCCAACCAGAATTGCCATCAGCGTGAGCAGTCCACCACACATAACGTGAGCGTTGATTCAATACATTAACATAGTAATTTGTAGCACCATCGCCAAACTTAGCATCAGATGCTTTAGAAACGAATGCAAACTTTTCAAGAACTGTGTTAGCAACACCGTTGGAGAATTGACCATCTTCGTCAACAACAATAACGTGCAGTTCATCATTAGAACCACCAGCAGCAGTTGCATAATCAGAAGTACCTGGTGCAATACCAAATTGGTCAGCATATTGCCATTTACGAAGGATTGAAGCGTTAGCAGCTACAATACCTGGTGCAGATGCAACAATAATTGCAGTAGCATTAACAGATGCAACACGAATGTAAGTTGTACCGCCGTCAACAGAAACTAAATCACCAGACTGCAAGTTAGCTGCAGCATTGGCATTACCATTAATGTTGATAGTAGTTTCACCAGATCCAACAGCATTAGTTCTAAGAGAATCTGTAACTGTTAAGTTGGATGAGTAAGCAGCAGATGAAGCACAGATAGAAACACGTAAAGTGTTACCAAGAGCACCAGCATATTTTGCAGTAACAATACCACGACCAGAATTGGAAGTAGAATAGTTATCAAGATAATCATCTTGGTTTTTAATCAACACGCCTGTACCGTTAGCGGTAGCATTCAATGTTGAAGTAGTGTTAGCTGCACGAACTACTTTGAGGTTATTTGAGTAAGCTAGAAAGTTTGCGGCTGAGAACCAGTATTCATAATTTACAGAGTCAGGTTTACCGAAACGGTCGACAAGGCGAACCTCGTCAGAAACGGTAATGACTTCACCAACTGGACCCCAAGCAAACTGTCCAGCAAAAGCGCCAATTGAAGTGGCGACGGAAGGGACTATTGTAGTCAGGTCGATTTCTGATACATTTACCCCAGGTGATAGCTGAAATGCCATGGATTTCTCCTTATTGTTATTGGGTCAATTATATTTATAACTAATACTCTATTTAGTTTTTTAGAATCTTGAGGATAGATAACCTCTTTCAGTCCACACATCGCCGCTGTCCACCAGGACTTCTTCACGGCGACCATCATCTATGATTCCAACTGGTGCCAAGTCTTCTTCTACAAGCATATTTTGTTCTTCCAACATGTATCTACGGATATCAATGTTGGTAGCCTCTTTAAAATATGATTGTGCCGCCAACCAAGCGAACAACACCAGACCCATGGCCAAATCATCATTATTACCTTCTTCTGCCTGATAACTATCTCTGACTCTAACGAATGTATTTAATTCAGCAATCGTATCAAAGTCATTGACAATCAACTTATCGTTTTCAATCAAAGTTTTTAAGTTGGCACAACCAATCTTTTTCACGGATTTAGTTGTTTTAATACCAAAAGAAGTCGAGCGTTTGAAACCACCAGAAATGGCCTGGCCTTTAATGTGGTGGTGTTCTAACTTATAGATGTTTTCATACTCCAAATCATAGTGGAGAATGTCAACAACCTGTTGTCCCACATTGTTAGTCTCAATCAAAGCATATGCCTCATTATATCTTTTACAGATGGAGTATATGATAGTTGGAAAGAATAACAATGGTAGTTTATTGTTGCGATACTTGGCAACCTGTTTATAAGGTACCTGTGTCACATCAATGATATTTATAGTGGAGTAATCCTGCTCAACGCCTTCCGAACAGTCAACTGTACCAATGTACATGTGTCCAGGCTGAGGCATTTCATACATGTCCAATCCTTCTTCTGCAAAGATTGGATTAAAGAATGCCATTGAGCGCAGTTTAGAACCAGAAATAAGAGTTGCAGATGAACCGATAAACTCTGTTTCAAACTCTTGTCTGAATTGTTCTTCTGAAGTGTTACGGACCGTTTCTTCTTTCCATGCCGCATCACGGCCAGGCACTTGTGACCAATGGACTTCAAGTGGTTTATAAGTTGAACGACCTTCTTCAGCATCTACCCACATCTTATAGAAGTGGTTCAGACCATAGGGGGTAGAAACAATGATAACTTTGGTAGTTTTACCAGATGAAATCACGGGGTAAGTAGATGTGAAGAACTCATCTGCCATGTTTTTAGGAACGAAAGCAAATTCGTCCAAGAAAATCAAGTTGTAAGAACCTCCACGAACACCAGCTGCTGATGTTGCAAAGGCACCAATCTTAGATTTGTTTTCTAACTCAATGTTACCTTTGTTCCAAGTAATGATACCTTGTTGCAACCACAATGGCAAGTATTCATATGCATACTGTACACGGCTTAGAATGTCACGAGCAAGAGAACCCTTGTTCGCTAGAATAGCAATACTGTAGTCATCTTGGAACAATACAGACCAAAGCATATATCCCACAGTCGTGGTTGTTTTACCAACCTGTCGAGGCATCTTTGCAATACAAAAACGATTGTTGTGAAATGTTCTGACCATGTCCTCTTGGAACGGCCACATTTCAAATGGTACTAAACCATGGTCTACGTTAACAATCTTAACATAGGTTCTAATGAAGTAGACCGGGTCTTCAGTACATTTTATAATCTCGGCAACTTGTTCCTCAGTATAGGACAGTTCAACGCCTGTCCTTTTGAGGTTTGCATTACCTAGGTAACCACCTGCATCCATAATTATTTAATGATACTGCGAAGCATCCAAGCTTGTTTTTGATGTTGGTCTAATATATCTTGTAAGAAATTAGAAATAGCAGGTTCGCCTGCTTGGTCTGCTGCTACAATACCAGCTCTAAGATGAACAATGTATTTGTCATTATCTTTTTTCAAGTCTGCTAGCATGGCAAGAGCAGAAGGAATAGAATCTGATTCCTGTACATCGGAAAGTTCCAACATACGAGCAAGACTTGTTGGTGCATAAGAATCTAACATACGAATCTTTTCAGCAATCAAATCTGTATTGCCCCATACTGCCGTATAGAATGCGTTTAGAAAGGCGTGATAGTCATTGAAATTTGGACCTTCAATGTTCCAATGATAGGTGTGTGACTTGAAATACAAACCAAAGTTTGTACCCAAAATAACTTTTAGTTGTTGAATTAATTGTTCCATAGTATCCTTATTTATTGTTCTTTAAAAACTTGACCAATTCTGTGGTTGAACCAACGAACACCGCTTTATCAACATTGATATCACCACTTCTTTGTGATTGTGGTGCCAAATCTCTTTTACGCTTTTGGATTTCCATCAAGTCTTTATTTAAATCTGACAAGTTTTTGATTAGATTGGCTGCAACTTCATATGCCCTTGGGTGTTCAGACTCTTTTGCCACATGAAGAATGCCATCAACTGCAAGGTTACCCTTTTCAATTAAGGTACGAATGTTATCACGGGCAAAATCTGCGTCATCATCAACCTTAGTAACTGGTGTTGCAGGCAGAAGCTCTGTCGAACCAATGGGTTCAACATCTAAAACTTCAGAAAGGGTTGCGTTCAATTTGTTCATGTTAATGTATTAGGCCATTCAGTAATAGTATCGGTGAATCCAAACTGGTCATCTGGCGCAGAATTGAGTGGGTCTGCTTGTACTACAATTTTGGATGCCAATACTTTAGAATTTTCAGTAGATGTTACTTTGTATTTAGCGTGTGAATAATCACCTGTAACCACATCATTGGCAGATACAAGTTTATTTAAATCACTCAACACCAAAATACCACTAACTGTGTTACTGAAATAAACTACTTTACCAGTAACATCTTTGTTCTCAACACGGATAGTTTCACCAGTAGTAAACACATTATTACCAGTTGCAAAGTTTACATAAACTTTTTGTGAATCACGTACATTGGTATCAATATAAATGTTAGACCTAGCAAAACCATATGCAGCAGCTGATGTACTGTATGTGCCAATTAGTCCTTGAGCTGTATTAGCTTTAACTGGTGGCCAAATATATCCTTTGAGTGTGAATGTCAAGTCCCACATAATCAAACGGGTAGTTGACATGTCACCTTCATAATCAATACTTGTGGAAACAGAATCTAACTTAATAGGCAAATCATATTTTTGACCCATTGAAGGAATAAAGTCTACACTAACAGTAAAATCTGGTGTAAAGAATGGTAAAATCTGTTCAATAATTTGTGTACCATCTTCCGTATTTCTTACATAGATTGACAATGAAAATTCATAGTCATAGGGTACAGGCACATATTGTTTAACTAAACTATTATTAGAATCCAAAGCAAAGTTTTGAACAGTAGACATTTTCTTTCTACTTGGGTCATATGACATACCAGTCATTTCAAACGAAATTCTAGGCACAATAGTAGCAATAGATTTTGTTAAATCGGGGTCACTGGTAATACGAGTTAGATATTTTTCTTTTGGACCATATGACAATGGCACTTTAAAGATTTGACCAGGAATATTAACATCTTTGTTGTAACGAACAACTTGAATATCATTAAACATAGAACCAAAAGCCACCACTATTTTGCGAATGGTTCTATTATAAAAGTGTGGATGGCCTAGCATATTTAATCAGTACCAAATGGGTTAGTTTCTGTCCAGTCCATAATGCCATCGGCTTCTGCCTCAAATCTAGCATTATCAACAACATCTTCAAAGGCAGTATTCATAGTTGCAGTATCAGATACAGTATTAATTGTCCACAATGCATTACTTGTATCACCTTTAACTGAACCAGATACAAATGTTCCCTGTGTGCGAATTACATCAATGTGTGTATTTTGAATAAATGTGTGGACAATAGCTTGTGCAGTCGCATTGGCCAAAGCAACACCTTGATATACAATCTCATCATTGACAAAAGTACCACTACCAGTGGTCAATGAAATCCGTGTTCTTGAATATGCATCTCTAATTTGGTCATCAATTTCTGGAAGGCCTGTAGATACTAATTCATTAGAGAATACAAATTGTTTTAATTTTAATGCATAAACATAGACATTGGCACCACGGCCACGACCTAATGTATAGAACATTGCTTGGTTGTTTTCGTGTTCTACAAAACTAATCTCAAAAAAGTTTTGCACCAAAGGTACATAAATCAAATCACCGTCATTCGGCCTTTTTTGTGGCACAGTTGCGGCAAACCTTCTGCGAGAAACAAGTAGTGTTATCTCATCACGAATCTCTAAACCAAACTTGGAGATAAAATCTCCTTCACCATCCATGCCTGTAACATTTTCCAAATACAATTCAATTGGATATGCGGAAGTATATTGTTTATTTGAATCTTCACCATAAATGTAGTCGACCACATCTCCGCTAGACCTAGGGAGGTAGTACACATCCATGCCATAAATTTTTAAGGCTTCAATCAATAAATCTTCAACGAGCAGTTGCTCGGAAGTTATCTGATTGGTTGGAAATGGATTAAAATAAACATTTGTTGCCATTATTATCCTACAAAAATCTCACTTGGCAAGCTACTCATTGTGTACATTTCTTCTTCAATCTTATGGATTTCTTCTAGTGCTTCTTGCATGATTCTAGGACCATCAAGTGTAACTCCGCCAGGCATTTGAATGCCAGCAAACTTACTTAGGTTAGAACCCCATTGATATTTGATTTTTGCGGTTGCATATTGTTTTAACCAACGGTCATTCCATACATCAGAAAGACCGGCCTTAACTACTGAAACTCCAGTTTTATTTGAAGAAATTGGAGTATACAAACTTAACTCAGTTGGTGAAAAAATATGTCTAACTTGTTTTTCTTCACCACCAATAACAATAACATCATTTTCTAAAATTTCTTGGTCGAATGTTGTGCCAGTACCAGTCACATTATTAGATGTGGTATTACAAGTAACTGTACCAGTTAATGTGATAGAATCTGGTTGTAATTTACGATAACATTCAACAACAACATATTCACCCACTTCACGGTCACTTGACCAATCAATGTCCAAGAACAGTTTATTTTGGTGACGATTGAATCTAAATTGTGGTTTACCGGAGAACAACATATTCAATGTTGCAATATGTTGCATTGTTATTTCATATGACACATACGACACCGATGTGAAGTCATACAAATCATGCAAGCGTAATTGGTAGCGCAGGTCAAACATATTGATTGATGAATTGGAATCATCAAATGGAAATACATTGGTCACAAAAGTAACCGCATCTGGACAATAAATCCAACGGCGATTAATATCTTCCGCAGTAATGCGGTGCTTCATGTACATCTTTTCTGTACCATCAAAGTGGTAGTCATTGAAGAAGGCTAATGCATCGTCAATACGGTCATCAACTTGGTCATCATCTACGTTAATTTCGATAACAGGAAAACCTAGTCTACGAAGGCAATAATTCTTAAACTCAGCTCTTGTGGTTGGTTTTGCCATTTTTTTATCCTAAAGCAATTGAAAAAGCAATCGCACTTGAATCTACAACTGGGAATGTTGATACTGAAGTCACACGACCATTAGCCGCAACAGTAACAACTCCATAATGTGTTGCATTACCATAAGTTCCTGCAGCTACAGACACATTGGTAACATCGGTGTTTGCTTGTGCGAAAGCGGCTGTTATAGAATTGTTCTGTGTTAAATCGGTAGCAGCTGATAGTGTAGCAGCTGAATTGGCTGCTAAGAAAGCAGCTGCAGCCGTATTTGTTACCGATGTAATATTGGTATTTTGCGTTGCATCGGTAGCAGCTGACAATGTAGCTGCTGAATTGGCGGCTAGGAAAGCAGCTGCAGCCGTATTTGTTACCGATGTAATATTGGTATTCTGAGTTGCATCAGTAGCAGCTGATAAAGTGGCTGCTGAATTGGCTGCTAAGAAAGCAGCTGCTATACTATTATTTTGCGTTTCATCGGTAGCAGCTGACAATGTAGCTGCTGAATTGGCGGCTAGGAAAGCAGCCGTTGCCGTATTTGTTACCAATGTAATGTTGGTATTCTGAGTCGCATCGGTAGCAGCTGATAAAGTGGCTGCTGAATTGGCTGCTAAGAAAGCAGCTGTAACAACGGCTTCATTAGCAAGGAAATAAGCACCAGTTGCAGAACCACTATTTGCTTGCCACTTACCAGAAGCCTCAATCCACAATAGTGATGAGTTAGCAAAAGTATTACCACGATTGATTTCAATACCAGCATTTTCTACTGGTGTTACTGATGTTGGTAACTCAGCATTCAATGTGATAAGATTGTCACCAACTAAGAGTTGTACAGTATTAGAATAAGTTGTTTGACCACTAATTGTTAAGTTACCAGTAACAACTAAATCACCTGTAATTGTACCGCCTGCATTGGCACTAATAGAATTATTAGCTCTAGTAAAAGCAGCTGTTATAGAATTGTTCTGTGTTAAGTCGGTAGCAGCTGATAGTGTAGCAGCTGAGTTGGCTGCTAAAAAAGCAGCAGTTGCAGTATTTGTTACCGTTGTAATACTATTGTTCTGCGTTGTATTAATTGTAGACTGTAATGTAGCAGCAGTATTACCAGATAAGAAAGCAGCATCGGCTGTATTCTGTGCATTGGTAATGTTTGTATTCTGTGTTAAATCAGTAGCAGCTGATAGTGTAGCAGCTGAGTTGGCTGCAGCAAAAGCAGCTGTTATGCTATTGTTTTGCGTTAAATCGGTAGCAGCTGATAGTGTAGCAGCTGAATTAGCTGCAGCAAAAGCACCATTAGCGTAGATAGAAGCACTACCAGCATTTGTTACAGCAGTATTGGCCTGTGTGAATGCTGCCGTAACATTAGCAAATACAGCCGTAATATTTGCATTGGCAGTATTTACATACGAGAATAATAAACTAATGTTTGCATTAGCACTTGTTACATAAGTCTGTATTGTATTAGACGATGTGAATGCACCATTTGCATAATTACTAGCACTTAAAGCATTATTAACTGCCGTATTTGCCTGATTGAAAGCAGCTGTTATGGAATTGTTTTGCGTTAAATCGGTAGCAGCTGATAAAGTGGCTGCTGAGTTGGCTGCTAAGAAAGCACCGTTAGCGTAGATAGAAGCATTACCAGCATTTGCAACAGCCGTATTAGCAGTTGCGAAAGCACCGTTAGCGTAGATAGAAGCATTACCAGCATTTAATACAGCGGTATTGGCCTGTGTAAAGGCAGCAGTAATACTGTTGTTTTGTGTAAGGTCAATTGCTAAACTTTGGTTAGCAGTTGTAAATGCGGCATTAGCCTGAATGAAAGCACCGTTAGCATAAATGCCATTTGATTCTGAACCAATGAAGAATGCACCAGTTGCAGAACCGCTGTTGGCTTGCCATTTACCTGCACTTTCTATCCATAAGAAAGAAGAATTTGCTAATGCATTACCACGATTGATTTCAAAACCAGCATTCTCAGATGGTGCAACAGAAACAGGAAGATCAGCATTCAATGTGATGATGTTATCACCAAGTTGAACTGAGGTTGTGTTAGCGTAAGTAGTTGCACCACTAATTGTTAAGTTACCAGTAACAACTAAATCACCTGTAATTGTACCACCCGCATTTGCACTAATAGAATTATTAGCACGTGTGAATGCAGCTGCTATGGAATTGTTTTGAGTTGCATCAGTTGCAGCTGATAGTGTAGCAGCTGAGTTGGCTGCTAAGAAAGCAGCTGTTGCAGTATTTGTTACCGATGTGATATTGGCATTTTGTGTTAAATCGGTAGCAGCTGATAGTGTAGCAGCTGAATTAGCTGCAGCAAAAGCACCATTAGCATAATTCGAAGCTGACAATGCATTAGTGGTAGCAAGGTTGGCCTGTGTAAATGCAGCCGCAATGGAATTGTTTTGTGTTAAATCAGCCGCACTAGCGGCATTAGCTGCAGCAAAAGCAGCCGTAATATTTGCATTGGCAGTATTTACATATGAAAACAATAAACTAATGTTTGCATTAGCACTAGTTACATATGTTTGAATTGTATTAGAAGATGTAAACGCTCCATTAGCATAATTACTGGCCGATAAAGCATTATTAACTGCCGTATTTGCTTGTGCAAAGGCGGCTGTAATAGAATTGTTCTGTGTTAAATCAGTAGCAGCTGACAATGTAGCTGCTGAATTGGCTGCTAAGAAAGCAGCGTTTGCATAATTACTGGCCGATAAAGCATTGTTAACACCGGTATTTGCTTGAGTGAATGCAGCTGTGATGCTATTGTTCTGAGTTGTATCAATTTGTAAACTCTGATTAGCAACAGCAAATGCGCCATTAGCATAAACACCAGCAGATGTTGCATTCGCTTCGTTTGCAATAAAATAAGCACCAGTTGCTGTACCAGTATTTGCTTGCCATTTGCCTGCACTTTCTATCCATAGGAAAGAAGCATTTGCAAAAGTATTACCACGATTGACTTCAAAACCAGCATTTTCTGTTGGTGTTAATGAAGTTGGTGTCTCAGCATTAAGGGTGATAATATTATCACCAAGTTGAACAGATATGGTATTCGCATACGTTGTTTGACCACTAATCGTTAAGTTACCAGTAACAATTAAATCGCCAGTAATTGTACCACCAGTATTTGCGTTGACGGAATTATTAGCTCTAGTAAATGCAGCCGCTATACTGTTATTTTGAGTGGTATTAATTTCAGTAGCGGCATTAGCTGCAGCAAATGCAGCTGTTATGTTATTGTTCTGTGTTAAATCAGTTGCAGCTGACAAAGTGGCTGCTGAGTTGGCCGCTAAGAAAGCAGCTGTTGCAGTATTCGTTACTGATGTGATGTTGGCGTTTTGTGTTAAATCGGTAGCAGCTGATAGTGTAGCAGCTGAGTTGGCTGCTAAGAAAGCAGCCGTTATGGAATTATTCTGTGTTAAGTTAATAGCTGACTGTAATGTAGCAGCTGAATTTGCAGCCAGAAAAGCGGCATCACCAGTATTTTGTGCATTGGTGATATTAGTATTTTGTGTTAAATCGGTAGCTGCTGATAGTGTAGTTGCTGTATTGGCTAAACTTCTAGCAACATTATCAATTGCGGCTCCACCAGATATGGTATTTGCAAAAGCAAAAGATGCGTTAGCGTGAATAAACGCAGCTGTTGCAGTATTTGTTACCAATGTAATGTTGGTGTTCTGAGTTGCATCAGTAGCTGATGATAAAGTGGCTGCTGAATTGGCTGCTAAGAATGCGGCCGCTATGGAATTGTTCTGTGTTAAATCAGTAGCAGCTGAGATTGTAGCAGCTGAGTTGGCTGCATTGAATGCTGCTTGAGAAAAGATTGCATTAGCTGATAATGAACTTTCTCTTGCTAAAGGATATCCACCAACTGTTGTTCCATCGTGGACAACTATTGTTTCTTTATCTGTATCGATGGTAACTTCAGCAACAGCACCAGTAAATGTACTGGTCTGTAATGTATTACCTCGTCTTAGTTGAACTTGTGTAGCCATAGTAGTTATTTATATTGTTCCATAGTCGTAAATTATATTAGTAGATTCAGTTACAAAACCATAGTCAGCTGTAGTAAAAGTAAATCCTGCAGGAACACTTATAACAATTTTCTTTGCGGAAACATTTGAAGAAACTGATATACCTGATTCTCCAACTATCTGTAAAGAATCATTAGAACTGGTTGCAAGAATTGTTCCTACATTAGCAATAATTTGGCCAAACGAATTTGCACCGCTTGCGCCTCCACCTGATCCTGCATTGGCAGTATATTGTCTTGATCCGTCTGAGAACTGAATGAACCCTGTATTAGCTACAAAGTTATTAGCATAGACTGTATTAGCTCCAGTAATATTACCAAAAGCGCCAGTGGTAATAAATGACGTAGCAGTAATATCACCTGTTACAGTACCACCAGTATTTGCATTTAGAGAATTGTTTGCTCTTGTATATGCGGCATTAGCTTGACTAAACGCAGCTGTAATATTAGTATTCTGTGTGGTATTAGTGGCCAATATTGTTGCGATATTGGCGTTAGCAGTTGTTACATATGTTTGTAGTAAGCTTATGTTTGCATTGGCACTAGTAACATAAGTCTGAATTAAGTTAGCAGAATTAAAAGCCGCATTGGCTGTAGCTCTTGCTACTGTATCAGATATTGAAGTGGGATTTAATAAGTCTGTACCAACTCCTGGTGCAGCACTATTTGCCATGTCAATAAAGACGCCACGAACACTACCACCAGTTTCAAAAAATCTTAATTTGTTTTGAAAAATGTCAATTGTTATACCAGCTGCTAAAGATGTGCTTGTAACTGGTTTATCTAAAAATAATTCACCACCTTCATCACCACCCTGATTTAACATTCTGAGTGTTCCAGAAACATTCAGATTAGTGTTTGATAATGCAGAATTTGCTTTATTAAATGCACTATTGGCAAACACAAGCAAATCGGTACCATCATCACTAAAAATATTGGCACGAACAGTACCATCAACTGTTAGAAGTCCAGTTGTTTTATTGAAGCTAAGTTTTCCTGAGCTACCTAATGAACCGCTATCATTGAACTGTACCTCAGTATCTAATCCAGCTGGTCCAGTAAATCGTGTAATTGTTTGGATGGTATTAGATACGCCACCACGATAGAATAGTTTTCCATCATAGGTGTTAATGGCAAGTTCGCCATTGGCTAAGCTACTAGGTGTGTTACCTGTAGCTCTAGAGTGTCTTAATTCAATTACTGTATTTGCCATTAGAATGTACTACCATCTTTTCCTTTAGATGAAGAAGGGGTCAATGGTGTGGATTCTATCGGATCAAATACTGAATTACTCTTTTTGGGCTTAGAAGTTGAAATTGAAGATTCTAATTTTAAAATCTGATTCTTCAAATCAACAACCTCTTGATGCTGACTTGCCAACTCGGAAGATTTTACTTCCAATTCAGCATTTTTTCCTGCCAGCTCAGAAGATTTTACTTCTAATTGCCCTTTTAACTCTACATTTTTTCTCATCTCATCATTCAAAGCCGATTGTATTCTAGACTTTTCCTCATGAGCGCCAGCATTTGTATCAACTCTTAATCTCAAAGCCTCTAATTCAGGCGTTTGAGATTTTAGAGATTCGTATTGTGACAATAATGTATCATATTTTTCTTGTAATTCTGTTTTATCTTTATTGCCATTCTCAGCTAATTTTAACTGAGTTTGAAAAATAAAGTTCTGCTTAATAATTGATACTAGATTATCAAGCAGAATCTCCTGATATGTATTTGAAAACTCCACACTCATAATAATCCTTTTTCATAAATTTTTAGAATGTTCCACCAGACAAATGTGAGAAAGTAGGAACACCCGAATTATTTATAGTCAATACATGGCCTTCTGTTGAAGATGAAGCTGTTGTCAAAGCACTTGTGCCTTGACCTAAAAGGACACCATTGGTAGTGTGTGTCGCAACACCAGTACCGCCTCTAGCAACTGATAATGTGCCCGATGTGATAGCAGAGGCATCAAGTGCAATTGTTGTTGTGTTTGCAGAAACAATACGACCGTTTGCGGCAACTCTAAACGATGCAACACCAGTAGCAGAACCGTAATCAGCAGAACTGATTGAAATGCCGGTTACATCAGTATTTGCTTGTGCAAAGGCGGCTGCTATACTATTATTTTGCGTTAGATCGGTAGCAGCTGATAGTGTAGCTGCTGAATTGGCTGCTAAGAAAGCAGCTGTAATACTATTATTTTGCGTTGTATTAATTGTAGACTGCAATGTTGCAGCTGTATTACCTGCTAAGAAAGCAGCATCGGCTGAATTCTGTGCATTGGTAATGTTTGTATTCTGTGTTAAGTCGGTAGCAGCTGATAGTGTAGCAGCTGAGTTGGCTGCTAAGAAAGCAGCAGTTGCAGTATTTGTTACCGTTGTGATGTTGGTATTTTGAGTAGCATTAACAGCTGCATCAGCAAGAACATAAAAATAACTACCATCATTCGTTGCT
>Ga0114978_10001900_pt1 | contig 17456 bp, 8 predicted proteins | sample S_140212_EF_Meta_FD_87027 | JGI IMG/M metagenome (GOLD analysis project Ga0114978, IMG submission 87027) | Freshwater microbial communities from Lake Simoncouche, Canada to study carbon cycling - S_140212_EF_MetaG | ecosystem: Environmental > Aquatic > Freshwater > Lake | place: Lake... | reverse complement strand
ATCAAATATTCCTAATATACAAATTAAGATAACTCCAATGAATGATACGATAACATCAATATTCGATTTAAATGATTTTAGTCAAATATTGTCGATAAATAATATTGAATTATTATTAAATGGTGATTATAAAATTACAATGAATTCATTTATATTTAATGTAAATTTAATTAATAGATATATTTATTTTTATTATAATAATACAGTAACACAGACAACTACTTTAAATAATATTAAGATACCATTTTGTATATTTCAAATATCAAATTATTACATGTTAGATAATCAATTATATTTATATGGTAGACCTTTAAATTTTCTAAAATCATCTTCAACGATAGTACAAACCTTTGGTAATTCATTATTATATTTAATAAATAATGAATTTATTTTAAAAGAAAATAATGAAAATAGTAATGAATATGATATAAAAAAAATTATTCAGAAAACAGTTAGTTCTGATTCGATAAATTTATATAATAATTATATTTCAGATTCAACAAATACTAATTTTAATTTAGACAATACATTAACTACTGAAATTAGTCAAAAAGAGTTATTCTCGTCAAATTTTAGTAATTATATAATACAAAATATAAAAGATAATTATGCAATTATTTATAATATTATTTCCACTATCTTTCAACAACCATCTTCTTTTGTTAATAAATATAATTATGCAACAAATTTATATTTTAGAGTAAGTTTAACAAATAATGGTATTGGTGGGTTATCATTAATAAATATAGGTAAGTCGACATTTACAGAACAAGATAATAATGGAAATTCAATAATGGTAAAATTTTTAAATGCACTATTGAATACAAACTTTGATGGATTATTAATAACAAATAACTATTATTTAAAAAATATTTCAAATGCAATAATAAATTATGGAGCAACATATCAAAATAATTGGAATATATTAAATAATACCATACAACGATCTGCATATATGCTTACTCTAAATAAAACAATTAATTATTTAGAGAACACATTGCAATATATTATGATAACACTTGATAATAATTTAAATTCATTTGCAGGTCAGGTAAATGTTCTTAATGGTTCAAATTTAATTACTACTTTAGAATTAGTAAATACAAATTATATAACATTTGATGGTATATATTATTTATATTTATATTTAAATCAATTTGACAATCGTATTTTTAAAATTAAAAATAATTATACTCTCAGTTATCAAGTCGATACAACCACAACTATTGCAAATATATCCAATATATCTTATACAGATACAATATATAATTCAAATTTAAGTGTATTTATAAGTGGTACTGAATTATTGAATGATGGATCTACTATAAGTGGTAATTATATATTAGAAGATTATATATATGGATTATCTGGATATATTGATACAAGTGCAGTAAAATACATTCAAAATAAATATTCTAATATATTAAAATCAAATCAGAATATATCTAATATTGTGGCAGTTGATTTAACACCAATATTAGATACAACTATATTATATAAAGGTATAACTGTTGGGTTTCATAATTTATTAAATAATATTGATATTCAAATTAAAGAGTTAATCATCAGTTTACCTGTAGTTACAGGAGAATTTATACAATTTTTATCAGATTTTAAGTATTTAACGAATGGTATTAAACTAACAAATTATTTTTATAATACGATTGTAATTGATTTCTTTGATAAGTCAATGATTAATGGATATTATTATATTAATTCATTTGCAAAGCAAACAGAATATTCAACTATATATACATCAAACGTAACTAATCCTGTAACTAATTGTACATCATTTACTAAATTTATAAATAATATAATTGATACTGATCCTGTTTCACAATTCTTACATGGAAAATTATTAAAAACATACTTGTATACTAATTATGGTAGTCAAATAAATTATACAAATAGTAATAATCAATTAAATTTAACATCCATTCGTGATCCTGGATTTAGTAATAGTAATGTTGATACTTTAAATACAAACTTACAGACTTTATCTCAATCTAATAATATACATGATTTATCAAATATTACTGCATATCTAACTAATGTACCTTCTACTCAATTTCAAAGTAAAACATATAAATATAATATGAATCCACATTTATACTATTCATATTTAAATTTAGGGTATATTGAAAATTTACTATCATTAAATACTTATGGAAATATAAATTTATCAATAAGAAATTATACAAATTTTCAATATTCTGATATTGATAATGTAATTACGAGTGTATTAGGATTTTATTCAGGTATATCTAATATAAATGGAATTGGAAATATAGTATTAAATACAGGTACAGAATTTTATTCAAATATAGCTTCATATTCGTCTGTTGTTCAAAATGTATTAAGTTATAATAATAATATGACTGATACAATTTTAAATGATCTTGTTTCTTATTCCACATATAGAGTTGCCACTTCAGTACCAAATCAAAATTTAGTAAATATTTGTAATATATTTGCACCAGATGTTAAAAATTTAATAATGTATTTCAATGATTATTTAGATAACTTGCAAGTTCTAAGATTTATTCAATTAAATGATTCGACTATTACTAGTTCACAATTATATGATAAATTACAAATTACAAATTACTCAAGTTTATTATCAAATCTAATTAATGATTACACATTGCAATATTATTCATCCATAATAATGTATGATTCAATAAATGTATATAGAAGTTCATATTTATATAATGACCTAATAACAGCTTTTGATACTGATACACAAAATTATTATAATTATCTTATATCAATTAATAATACAATTAAGATTGGTACCTCCTTAAAGAAGATATCAGATAAGACTGGTATATTATATCCTCAAGCAGATATATATAATTTTGTAAATACTCAAAATTTATACGGACAGATATCTATAGATGGATTTGCAAATATAAATGCCTACTTGATTGGTTTAAAAAATACATTCACAAATTATTATACAGAATATATAAATAATAGATCTATTTTAAATATTCAAGATAACATTGAATTAAATACTATTAATAATACTATTAAATCATTAAATTTAAACTCTGGGTTATATACACCAACATTATCAACAATGGATCAATTTACATCATACGAAAGACAAATTTTTGGTTATAATGTTGATACAACACAGGATTATATTTTTAATTCAACTTGTAGTTATACACACGCATTCTCTAATATTTCTATTTCTAATATGTCAAACATACAATATTATAATATACCTACATTAAATACAAATATATATGAGAATTTTGCTAAAACATATGAATATCAATTAAAACGTATTCAATCATATTTTTTTACAGATGTCAATGAAACAGTTACAGACCATATAGTGAATGATTTTGATTTAAACTATTTAAAACCATATTATGCATTAGAAAATATCGATATTTATTATTATAATCCTATATTTATTAGTCAAATAAATAATTTATATAATTCAAATATACCTTCATATATTGTTACAGATATAAAACAATCTATAAAACTGGATAATAATTGTAATATATTGGATTATAAAATTCAAAGGATAATTAATAATTTATCATTTTTTATAGAAACATTAAAAATACTTGATAACCTAAATAATACTGGTCTATCTATTTCATTAAATAATATGAATTATATAAAATCCTTTTTAAACAATAATATTATATATGTTAATTACAAGATAAATGCTGAAAATGGTAATCGTAAGTATAATTATAAAGATCCATATAGTATTGTAGATAATGGAATAATAACTTTTTTTACAACTTCTTCAACCTCTCCTGTTTATCTCAATATACCTATAATTAACAAAAATATATATAATTCAATTAATCTTTCAACAGTATCAGATCAATTAACATTATTTTATTATTGTTTTATGTATTTAATATTTGATTTATACTTATTAGATGGTAATATGCGTGTTAGATATTCAGATATATCATCAATTACATCTTCCTTTTTTAATAATAAAAATTATAAAAATATATACAGAACATTAATAGGTGAATACTTTTATTTAGTATTGAGAGGTAAACAAGTTATAGAAGAATCATCGATCGTATCTATTTCATATTCTAATATATACTCATTAATTAATAATATTAATATAAATACAAATACTATACAATCTAATTATGATATACTATTACAATACATTTTATATAGTACAAATAATTCTAATAATTCTAATAATTCTAATACGTACGATTTATTTAATGTTAAAAAAAGTTATAAAATTGAGTCACTAATAAATAACCATCATTATTCTGAAAATTTTGCAATAATCTATAGTATAAAAGATTCAATAAATGATATAAATTTTAATCATTTAATTGATTTAACAAATTATAATAATAAGTATAAACAATATTTATATATTTCAAATGCTACACCAACTTCTAATATACAACAATTACAGACATTATATTTAGATAAAATGAATATAGCAAATAGTTTTACATTTTTTGGTAATATTGTTGTATCAAATGAAGATTTTAATAAATTATCAAATAGTTTATTGATGAATTCAAATGTATTTGCAAATGTATTTTACATTGATAGTAATATTGGTAATTTAACAATTAATATGAATGATATTCGAGATATTAAAACAGAAATAATTAAATATTATTATAATGAGATTAAGAATTCAAATATAATTACAAATGTATTTTCAAATGAAAATGGTACTAACATTCAAACAACAACAATAAATAATTTATATTATAATGGTAACCTAATTAGTGAAATAGATATAAATATAAGTAATAAAACGTTCAGTATTCAAAAATATTTAGGAAATAGTCCTTTTATTCCATCAAATATTAGTTCTCTAACTACATGGTTTGATTCAAAAGATAATTCAAATATATTTACAGATATTTTAGGAAGCTCTCAGGTTTTAAATAATGGAGATAAAGTAGCATTATGGCGTAATAAAGCATCAAATAATCAAATTATAAATACAAATATATTACAACAGCCGACATGGAATTCAAACGGTGGAATATATTTTAATGGATCAACGTATTTGAACACTTCCATTAGTCTAAAAAAAAAATCAACAGTATTTATTGTTACTGATATTCCAACGAGTGGTGGATATTATATGTATTTTAATTCTGCTGAAAATGATCAATCAAATATTATACGTGGACCTACAGTACGAACCGATAGTTCATTTGGTAATTATATATATGATGATTATACATTTTCTTTGGAAGAGAGAATGGGGCAAGTAAATGATGGAATAAATACAGTATCATTTGAAAGAGTTGATGGAAATTATATAAATGGATTTATAAATGGATATGAAACTTTTAATGAAAATATTGGTAATGTTTATGGACAAACTGGGAATGTATCTATGTCAATACTACCAGGATATCTAGATATAAATAATAATATTACAGAATCAATTGTAGGAAATATATATGAAATATTAATATTTAATGATGTATTAACAAGTAATCAAAAATTTAATGTAAATCTATATTTAGCGAACAAATGGGGATTTAAAACAAAAATAAATAATGAAAATTATGTACAATATTATTATTTTCCATTTGATTATCTACCAAAATTATATAATTATAATGTATCAAATCAACCGAATACAATAATAAATATATCTCATAGTCATTATTTTGATAATACATTTTCGAATATATATGATTCTATCTTTTATGAATTAAAAAATCTATATACAGATGTAAATTATAAACTTAGTTTAACTTTTATGAATAATATATCAAATATATCAGGTTATTTATATTTTTCTGATGTAATGGATGATCTAGGTTCATTAATATTTAAAACAGAGTTTAATTATGATTTAGAAATTGATGCAAATTCATTTGTAATAAATAATTCAAATATTAATATTGATCCAAATTTAGTAATAAGATATAATCAATATATTCAATCAATAAATACCTATACAAATAATTTTACAGTAAGAGATTCATTTGAATTTATATTAAATCCATTAAAGTATGATACCAATTATATTCAATATTCATTAATGAATCATGGTGCACAACTTGGTAATAATTCAAATATATACTATCAAAAGTTACCAAAACTGATTGAAAAAACAAGTATTATAACTGCAAATACAAGTAATAGATTATATAATTTTAATGATCTTGTAAATTTATTTTTTAATGTAACTATTTCAGGATCTATTAATTATGATAAATTAAACATATCAAACACATATATTGGAAGTGTACAAATTCCTCTAATTCCCTACGATGTTAAATATAACAGTGCAACATACAATTATAATAAATATTTTTCATCAAATGATTCAAACATATTAGTATTAAACAGTATTATTGATATTAATAATAAATCAGATGAAATTGTAGATGAACAATTAAAAATATTTAATATTATAAATTCAACTATTAATCAAGTTAATTATGATATAATAAATTTTAATACTGTAAATAAATTAATAAAACAAATTAGTGTACGTCCCAATACTGCAGTAATGAGTTGGATTGAAAAACTTGGATTTTATATAGCAGATTACTTTGAGTTACATATAGGAGGAGAGTTAATTGAAAGAGTTGAAGATGATATAATAAATTGTATGTTTGAATTAGGTAAAGTACCTGAAAAAGTACGTGCTGTTTCAAAAATGATTGGACAAGATAAAAAATTAATTATTAAAAAAACAAAATTAGGTGCATATACATTATATATTGATATACCATTTTTCTTTAATAGATACAAAAAACAACATGGTTTATCAATACCACTTATTGCACTACTATATAATAAATTACATCTAAAGTTTAAATTAAAAAAATTAGAAGATTTAATTAATTCATTACCATATACAAATATTAAAACAATTGGAAGACTAAAAATATCAGTATTATTAGATTATATATTATTAGACTTTCCAGAAAGAAAGAAATTTGCGGAATCAAAACACGAATATCTTATTGAACAATTACAATATTCAACTTATGTATCATCATCATTGTCAGCTACAAATAAGATTAAATTAAGTTTTTCTAATCCAACAAAATTAATGTTATGGTTTGCTCAATTAAAAGATAAACAAAATAAGAAACAATATTATAATTATACAACGAGTGATTATTATTTAGATATTAATAAATATATTGATTCAGATGAAACAGATAATCCATATTTAAGACAATTAACAATAGATTATGCACCATTAATAAATAATCTTTTGGCTCGAAATTCTGCCAATACATCGAGTAATATATCTTCAAATGTAGAACCATTTACTGCCTTAAATATATTAAAGATGCCATTTGCAAATTTATCTAAGATAGAACAAAAAAGGTTAAAATATATTGTAGAACCATCACAAATACCAATTATAAAAAATACTAAATTAATGGTTAATGGACATTCACGATTTAATGCATCATCTGATGAGACTCAAAAGATTAGACCATATACATACTTTAATAATTCATACACGAATGGAATTAATGTATATAACTTTGGATTGCATCCATTACAATCGCAACCATCGGGTAGTATAAATTTTAGTTTCTTAAATGATATTAATCTACTAGTTGACTTTAATCCTACACTAGTAGAGCAAGAACTAACTATTAAAACAACTACAATATCATATAATTTATTAAGAATTATGAGTGGTTATGGTGGTTTGGGATTTGATATAATTCCATAATTACAGATCAAAACAATTTTTATTTAAAATTAATTAGTTTATTAATATTAAATAATATACAATATTATATTAAGTAAAGAATGGGAGGAGGTATAGTTCAACTCGCAGGATATGGCTTACAAGATATGTATTTAACTTATCAGCCAACTATAACATATTTTAAAATGGTATATAAGAGACATACAAATTTTTCATCTGAAAGTATACCTCAAAATTTTCAAAATAAGCCTAATTTTGGTGGGAGATATACATGTAATATTGCAAAAAATGGTGATTTAATTGGTAAAGTATATCTATGTATTACACTACCTAATATACCAAAAATAATTGACACTAATTTTATAAATCAAGATACATACTTAAAAAATGTAGTTATTACAGCATGGATAGAAAAAGTTGGATTTGGAATAATTAACTCAATTGAACTTGAAATTGGTGGACAAATTATTGATAAATTATATGGAGACTGGTTAAATATATGGTATGAATTAACACAGCGTTCGAATAAAAGAGGATTAAATCAAATGATTGGTAATGTACCATCATTAACTAATTATAATAATGGACATACATCAAATTTATTATATGTACCAATACCTTTTTATTTTTGTAAATATAATGGATTGGCACTACCATTAATTGCATTAGAATATAGTGATGTTAAGATTAATGTTGAATTTAATAACTTAAAAGATGTATTAATTGTTGGTCCGACACATTATATTCAAATAAGTGAGAATACAGTAAATTTTTTACCTAATGAGATAATATGTCAAGTTGTAAATAATGTTAATATATATGGTAAGTTTATAAAATATGATGAACTTACAAACAGATTATATTATATTAAAATTAATAGTTCTACATCATTTGTATCTAATATTTTAATTAGTGGTACAATTACATCATATAAGGTAATGCCAAATGCATTAGAAGTTAATTACCTAACTAAGATTAACAGTGTATTTAATATAGATAGTATAACATTAGGAGATACATTTTTATACGTAGATTATATATTTTTAGATAATAATGAAAGATTAAAATTTGCAAGATCGAATCATGAATATTTAATTGAACAATTACAATTTGATAATGAAAAAGTTATTATTAATAATAATAACAAGATTAAGATAACATATAATCATCCAACAAAATGTCTATTTTTTGTAACCCAATATCAATATATATCTAGTTCAAATTTATTAGATGTATTTAATTATACAACAAGTTATGATAAAAAAATTGGAACAAATATTATAAACAATGTTCACTTTTTATTAAATGGAAAAGATCGTATTACTCCAAGATCTTCACAATATTATTCTTGGATTCAAACTTTACAAAATTTCTCAAATACTCCTGATGAGGGAATTAATATGTATTCATTTTCTATTAATAATGAACAATATCAACCAAGTGGATCATGTAATTTTTCAAGAATTGATGATATTACATTAGTATTAACTGTTGATAAATCAGTAAGTTATAATAATCCGGCAGTTGCTAGAATATATGCAATAAGTTATAATGTATTAAGAATTATTAATGGAGTTGCGGGACTTGCTTTCGATTCTTAGAATCTATTGCTATATTTGCTTTCGATTCTTAGAATCTATTGCTATATTTGCTTTCGATTCTTAGAATCTAACGACCAGTAGATCCAAATCCACCAGTACCTCTTGCAGTTGAATCAAGTGTATCAACAAATGATACATCAAATGGTACTAGACTAGGCATAAGTAGTTGAAAAAGACGTTCGCCTGCTTTAATTTCAAAAGGTTCATTAGAATGATTATCAACTTTTGCCATAATATTACCACGATATTCGTAGTCAATAATACCTCGACTGTTTGACATTCTTAGTGGTGTTTTTGAAATACTGGATCTTGGTTCAAGAGAATAGCCGGAAGGAGAATCAAAATCTGGAGAGCATCTAATTTTAAAATCAATTGTAAAACCTAGGGATTTAGGAGGAACAGTTACTGCTTCAGGACAAAATAAATCATAACCACTATCAGTTTTATGATTGTTACGTTCTTTATAGTAATCCATCAGACTATTTTCCATGAGTTGTATATTAAGTTTCATTTTATATACCTAAATAGGTATTTAAAATAAAATATTGTTAAATCAATTTTTTTAAATTGATTGATTAACTAGTTTAAGGGTATAATTGTTTTCCTCCAAGAGCGATTACTACACGGAAAAGCTTGTTTTCGATTTTTTGTCTGTTTTTCATGGCGTTATTGTAAGCATCTGCTGCACGTTGGATATCACCAGCAGTTGTGTCTACACCGGGCATGTGTTTAGCGGATCCACTTGCAATTGCATTGTTCATGTCATTTATTTTATTACGTTCATCTTTTACTGCTTTTTCGGCATTTTGGAGAGCAAGTATTAATGCATTTACATTTTGTTCTACAGCAGCTTCTAATTTAGAACCTTGTTGAGCGGCAGAAGCCTGGAGTTGTTTGATTGCAGCGCTAAGAGAAGCAGAGATAAATGAGTTATCGTCAATAGGTCTCCATTGTGTAGGGGAAGAAGTAGTACCAATTACATAGTTTCCACCTCTCATGGAAGCAAGCATTGGGCCAGCACCTCTCATTTCAATAGGATCATAATTTAAGGGATCAATTGATGCTAAAGCTTCAGATGCACCACCAAACATTCTGATGGATAATCCACCAGGACCAGCACCGAATGGGCCAAATGGTCCTGCACCACTAGCTAATACGGGTCTAGCTAATGCAGCTTGAGTTTGTTTCTTGCGTTGTTGCATTACAACTGTTGCTACAAGAGGATTTGCTAATAATAAATTTAATCCAGCAGTGGTATTTACTGATGGGGGATTGTAAGGGGCAACAATTGTTGCAGTTGGGTTTAGTGCTTTTAATAATGCGACTAAACCGGGTAATCCACTTAATACTTTAATTAACTTTGCAGCCCCCTTACCTCCAAGATGGGTTGCTGCATCATCAGGATCTTGAATTTGTTCTGCAATTGCTTCTCTATTTACATCGGATAAAGCAATTATAAAATCTTTAACAGTGCCTGGTCTAGTTGTAATACCAAATAATTCTTGGAATTCATTGGCGAGGTCAGGAAAGGCAAAAAGTCCACCTGGAACATTACGGGGAGGTACAGGAAGGGCAACCATTGCATTTATAAAGGCTTGAACAGCTGCGGGGTCTCTTTGACGACTTGCATTGAATATTGCTGTTATTTGTGCAGCTGTAACGCCTGCGGGAGTAGGGGTATTAGCAAGGGCTGCAGCTATTGCTGCTGCTGCTAATCCAGCGGGTACACCAGCAGCATTAGCAGCAGCAGCTAAAGCAGCAGCAGTAGCTGGCCCAGCAGGAAGGGGTGCACTTAAAAAGGATGCTAGTCCAGCAGTTCCGGTAGCAACGGGGGCAATACGTATTAAACCTAAAGGAGCGGCCATTTTATATTATATATTATTGTATAATAAAATTTTTTTTATTAATTAAAAACTAAATCTTTTTATCAAATTTTTATTTACCTTTGATGTACTAAATAGTATTTCATATAATGCTCCTAATATCAAACTTATACTAATATTATCATTAAAATTTGTTATACCAAATAATACTAATTTTTCCCAATTATCTTCTGACCTTAATAATGAATCTAATATTAATAATATTTGTTCATATGGATTTTGAGTAAAAAAGCTATTTCTAACTGAACAAAAATTATTAAAAAAATTATTATTTCTATCAGTAACTAAATCTTCTTTCTTCTTATTAATAAATTTATTATTTCTAAAATTTATTTCATCATAATTATTTAAATAATCTGAATATTCATCATATCCATCATATTCTTGTAAATCCTTCAAAGTATTTTCTAACCATTTATTTATATTAATATCATTCTGTGCATAATGTATAAATAGTCCACATGTAATTGTTGCTAAAATATGTTCGCGATCATTCGTGAATATCTTAATAAAACTATCAATTTCTTTAATTAATAGTTTTTTATCATTTATTTTTAATGCAAATGGAACTCCTAAAAATAGTAATGAGTAATATTTACCTTTATCTCCCTCTTTAGCTAATATCTTCATTGTATTAATATTTAAACTAACTAATGAACAAGATACTTTATTTGACTTTATAATATTTTTTATATCCAAAACCGTTGGACTAGTATTTAGTTGATTATTTTTAATATTCTTAAAGATAAGTTCATTTATAATTAAATTACAATGCATCCCTGAATTATATCTGAAATGGTTAAGTCCACCATATCTAGATATTAATATATTATATATATACATTGGTAATATTTTTATATAAGCTAATGGATTATCCTTATTAATTATATCAGTATCAACTCCTTCACTATTTGCAACAACACCAATTGATGTTGTAATATACATTATTTTTAAATCTCGAATATTAGAAAAATTGAGTTTCATTTATAATATAAATATATAAATATAATAGTATAATATTATTATGGATTTAATTCAAGTATATGTAAAATATAATTTATACGAAACATTAGAATTAGAAGAGGATGCATCAACAAATGATATTAAGAAGAAATATAAAAAATTAGCAATAAAGTTTCACCCTGATAAGTATTTAAATTCTGACGAATTATCTGAAGATGAAAAAAAAACATTACAAAATCATTTTAATTTAGTTAACATTGCTTATGATCTATTGGCAAATGATGAAACACGTGTTGCATATGATAAAGCAAGAAAAGAGTATTTAGATGCTGGGCAATTTATGGATCTAAAGAAGCAATTTGGTAATTTTGAATTTAGTTATGGAGATGTTAATGAAGGTGGAGCTAAAAAAGTCTTCTTAAATGAAAATGATAAAATGAATACAGATAATGAGAAATTAGCAGAAGAAATTAGAGAAAATACAAAGAAAAACTTAAATAAACCAGTTGAAATACAAAAAATTAATAATTTTAATGAATTATTAAGTAGTTCTAGTAATAAGAATGCTAAAGGAGAGTATTTAGATAAATTTAATAATCTTTTTGATACTTTTAGACAAAAATCAAATAAGAACACAGAAATTATGGCATACGACGAAGCTGATACAATTCCAACACTTGAGAATGCATTTAATCTAATGGATGTATCATCTGCTGATTTTGTTGATTCAGGAATGACAATCGAACAAAGAATGAATGCATATAGAGCAGATTATAATGCATTAAATTCATCTACTGTTCGTCCAAAGACTAATCCTGTTTTTACTGAGAAAGTAGATGAAAAAAAGAGAAAATAAGAAGAAAAAATAAGAAGAAATTTTTATAATTTATATTTTTAAATTATAAAAATTATGTGAGTTCTGGTTTATTTGTGGAATTAGATTCACATATTGATTCATTAATAGATGCCTTACATAAATCATATCCTGTACAAATTAAATCAGTTCTAATAGATTCATCTAGTTCATAATTATATGAATTAATCTTTGGTTGAATTATAAATAGTTTACATAATTGTTTATATTTATTAATTTTATCTTTCATTGGCTCACTAACTAATACTCTATATAAATGAATCATATAATTAATAGTGCTCATATCTTTAATATTATAACTCTCTTGATGTGTTAATAATACCATTCCAATAGTAATATTTAATTCGTCATTAGAAATTATTTGAATTGGAAAATTATCTTTCATAACTCCATCTACATAATATTGTCCTTGATATTCAATAGGTTCAAAAAACATTGGTATACAACTACTCATTCTAATTGCTAAATAAACTGGTATATCTGGATAATTTTCATGTGTCATAATTTCAAATAAATCTTTGGTCAAATTAGTAACTCCAATTATTAGTTGTTTATTTGTTTTTTCGAATAATTGTTTTAATGTAATATTTTCATCAAACTTTTTATTAATTAAAAATTTTTTTATTAATTTATTAAATTTATTTCCATCTGATAGACCCTTAATATTATCTTCAATTAAAATTCTTTCAAATTTTAAATCAAATACCTTTGCAAATTTAAATTTAACTAAGAAATTTTCAACTTCGTGAAACTTATAACCTAAAATAATTAATAAACTTATCATAGATCCCATGGAAACACCTATATATTTATCTACATTATTAATTAAATTATTTTCATCTAAATATTTAATTATTCCAAAGAATTGAAAACCATTAAAACCTCCGCCACTGATAATTAAATTTTTATATTTATCCATTATTAATTAAAGATAAAATAATAATTACAAGTAAACCAAATAATATTATTGATACAATATTACTATTATTTTTATTTTTTAATAGATCAGTATATTTAGTAAAGTCTACGAAATTTTCAGTTAATTTAAAACTATCTAGATTTAAATTTGTAATATTATTTGATCCATTCATGGACGCAGATTTATCCATTGATGCAGACTTATCGAAAGATCCATTAATAGATCTATTACTAGATCGATGAATTGATCCATTTACCGATCTATTAGCAGAATCGTGTGGAGAACTATTTCCCCTTTTATTTTTATGTATTAATTTATTTTTACATTCCACACATGATTGAAAATGATTAAATAATCTTTTACATTGAGTACCATCGTCTTTATGAACTAATTTTTTTAAATCTTGTACTTCTGTCTGAAATATAGCACTACTTGGAGATGATGATTTATTTAGGTATTCTGATCCTATTTTTTCAGAAGCTGCACGTTCAGTAGTATCTATATTTATTTCAGTTAATTCATTCGTCGCATTTTTTACACTTGTAATTGGTTTAAAACTATTTTTATATTTATCTAAATCATTCGAAACTTTCCAAGCTTCATCAATATTTGAATACATATATTTATATATATATTTAAATTAAAAAATATTAATAATCTAAATATTCGAAATCAATTAATATAAAAGAATTTAAATTAATATAGAAGAATGATTCGTTTATAATATATATTTAGTTTCTAAATTACATTTATATGTCTAATATTAAGCCAAAAAAAGTAATAACTACTGATACTGATTTATATTTAAATTTATTAGCAGACGATTCAAAAATTAAGGATTTACCCCCTCAAAAATTAACAGTCGTGAATGAAAATACGAGTGATGATGATGAGCATGTAGTTGATCAATTAAATTTAGCAGGAAACACTATGAATAATCTTAGATTTCAACAAACTGAAAAAGCTGGATCTGAAAAATCTGAAATTAAAACTAATCCAAATTCAGAAGAAGATTATGATGATGAAGATGATGAAGATGGTTCATATGATGATAAATCCGATGGTAGTTCTAAAACAAAGAAAGATGAAATTAAAAAGGATGAAATTAAGAATAATGTTTATGAAATTCCATTTGAACAATTACCTCCACAACAACAAAGATTAAAAAGATTAGAAAAGTTTATGCAATTAAAGTATATTAAAGAAAAATTTGGTATATCATTATCAAAAGAATATACAATAAACAGTGATTATAATGAGATGGCGGCTGAAATTGAATTTCATACCAATTTTCAAAAACGTCGTAATGGGATTGAATTCTGGAAGTCTACATTTGTATATGGTGCAAAAGGATGTGAATATTTAAATAAAAGTTTTGATCCATTTGGATTTGATTTAAATGGATGGAGTGAGCATTTTTCAGCAATAGATGCAAATTCAAACGATGATATCTTTGGTGAATTATATGATAAATATAAATCTAAATTTGATGGATATTCTGTTGAATTAAGAGCAATATTAATGTTTGCTGGATCTGCTGGTGCATTTGTTACTGCAAATAGTATTTCAAATGTACCTGGTATGAATAAAATAAAAGAACAAAATCCTGAATTATTTAACAAAATTAAGGCAAATGTTGCAAATGTAACAAAGACAAAAATAAATAATATGGTTCCAAGTAAAGAAAAAATAGAAGTAAATGAACAACATGTGATGTATCAAAAGATGATGCAAGAGAAACAACAAGTTGAGAAAGCATTAGAGTCACAAAGAAAAGAGATGGAAAGAATGCAACAAAATCAACAAAGAATAATTGAACAACAACAATCAGAAAATAATGTATTAAAGTCACAAGTAAATAAAGTACAAATAGGATCAATTAGTGGAAACAATGTACCTCAGAAGAAACCTGAAGCTGGATCAACAATAAATTCAATTTTAAATAAATTAAAACAAAATTTACCAAAAAATAATGAAGAAACTAGTTCAGTAACCGAAGAAAATTCAAGTGATCGTCGTGTATTAATGACAACAACGGTTGATTCTGATAGAAAAGGTAAAGGAAATATAACAAATAGTTTAAAAAATAAAAAGAGTATTTTAACTATGAAGCGTTAAATATAATGATAAACTATAGAATGATAAACTATAGAATGATAAACTATAGAATGATAAACTATATAATGATAAACTATATAATGATAAACTATATAATGATAAACTATAGAGGTATTTATAATTAATAGATTTAATTAATTATAAATTGATTTATATTAGAATTTAAAATTGGCTAATAATGATCTAATTGTTTGATTAAGAGGAATAGTTTCTTGAATTTTATTTAATGTGTTTGTAATCTTTTCCTTTAATACTGGATTAGATGGAGATTCTGTACTTGTTGTGGATTTTGTATCTGAATTTACAGTTGATGTTGTTGTAGATGGAGTAGTTGTTGATGGAGTAACAGTAGAATTATTATTTGTTGCTTCTGTTACTGGTGGAGATGTTGTTGTTGCATTTGCTAATTCAATCTTTTTTTTCTCTTCAAGGGCTTTGATCTTGTCATCAAGCTCTTTTTGTTTATTTTCTTTTTCTTCTTTTCTAGCTGCTTCAGCTGCTGCTTTTTTTTCGTCCTCTTCAGTTTTTTTAGCTTCATCTATTGCTTTTTTAGCTTCAGCGGCTGCAGCATTAGCTACTTTTTTGGCTTCGGCAGCTTCAGCATCTGCAGCTTTTTTAGCTTCTGCTGCTTCAGCGGCTGCAGCAATTGCTGCAGCTTTCTTTTCATCATCTTCCACTTTCTTTGCAGCAGCAGCTTCAGCAGCCGCGGCTTTCTTTTCTTCATCCGCTGCTTTTTTAGCTTCAGCAGCTTCAGCAGCAGCTGCAGCCGCCGCAGCTTTCTTTTCTTCATCCTCCGCTTTCTTTGCAGCTGCAGCTTCAGCAGCCGCGACTTTCTTTTCTTCATCCGCTGCTTTTTTAGCTTCAGCAGCTTCAGCAGCTTCAGCAGCCGCGGCTTTCTTTTCTTCATCCGCTGCTTTTTTAGCTTCAGCAGCTTCAGCAGCAGCTGCAGCTGCCGCAGCTTTCTTTTCTTCATCCTCCGCTTTCTTTGCAGCAGCAGCTTCAGCAGCAGCAGCTTTCTTTTCTTCATCAGCCGCTTTCTTGGCTTCAGCAGCTTCAGCAGCAGCGGCTTTCTTTTCTTCATCAGCCGCTTTCTTGGCTTCAGCAGCTTCAGCAGCAGCAGCGGCTGCCGCAGCTTTCCTTTCTTCTTCCTCCGCTTTCTTTGCGGCAGCCGCTTCAGCAGCAGCCGCTTTCTTTTCTTCATCAGCCGCTTTCTTAGATTCAGCAGCTTCAGCAGCAGCAGCAGCAGCAGCTTCTTTCTTTTCAGCTTCTTCAGCTTTCTTAGCTTCAGCCGCTTCAGCAGCAGCCGCTTTCTTTTCTGCTTCTTCAGCTTTCTTAGCTTCAGCAGCTTCAGCAGCAGCGGCTTTCTTTTCTTCATCGGCCGCTTTCTTAGCTTCAGCAGCTTCAGCAGCAGCGGCTTTCTTTT
>Ga0114978_10001897_pt1 | contig 17460 bp, 23 predicted proteins | sample S_140212_EF_Meta_FD_87027 | JGI IMG/M metagenome (GOLD analysis project Ga0114978, IMG submission 87027) | Freshwater microbial communities from Lake Simoncouche, Canada to study carbon cycling - S_140212_EF_MetaG | ecosystem: Environmental > Aquatic > Freshwater > Lake | place: Lake... | reverse complement strand
TAGCTGTAGTGATTGCGGCGTTGGCGGCTGTGATATTAGCACGTAGTCCGTTAGTAGCACTTGTTTGTGTGCCTGCATTGGCGGTCCATGCAACGGTAACTGCATCCACATAACTCTTCATGCCAGTATTGGCCGTAATGATTGCGGCGTTGGCGGCCGCAACCTCGGCAGCTTGTATTACAGCGTTGGCGGTCCATGCAACGGTAACTGCTGTAATTGCAGTATTAGCGGCAGTGATGTTGGCACGTAGGCTGTTGATAGCTGTTGCCTGACTTGCGGCGTTAGATTCTAAATTATTTAATGTAGTTTGGTTTGCAGACACAGCGGCATTCAGGCTAGTAACAGTACCAGACAATGAACTTACGTTAGCGGCTGTGTTGCCTAGATTAGCAGTTATTGTACTGATGCTAGTAGTATGAGAATTTATTGTGTTTTGTTGTGTACCTGCATTGGCAGTTAAGGTAGAGATATTAGTAGTTGCTGTGCCCAAGTTGGCATCTATTACATTAACTCGAGTAGTTAAAACACTAACATTGGCATTGCCAAACGTTGCGGCAACAGAGTTTACATAAGCATTTCCTGCGGTGACCATGGCCTGTACGTAGGCATTGCTAGCAATACCACGTATATCGTTGACTGCTAATACTATATTACCGGTACGCCCGGCAACACTTGCTACCGGAGCATTGATAATTACATTAGCATTGCCGGATGCAATATTAGCAAAGTTTAGATTTACTTTTTGGAAAGCGTCACGGAGCGGATCACCTGTTCCGTCGTTTGGACTAGTTCCTACGTTGATGTTAGCAAAAGAACTCATTGTTTTTACCTTATTATTCAGTATTTATGGCAAAAACAAAAACCCGCACTAGGGCGGGTTAGGGGTTACATGCTGTTGTTAGTATTTACAAGTTTAAGGCTTTTGCTTGCTCATATAGGGCAAAACTAGATAGATTTTTACCTTTGCTTTCGCATTGTATATCAAATTGATCCCAAAAACTCAGTGCCCACTCATTTACAGCACGATTCCAATAGAAATCACTGTGCGCTCGTAGTTTTTGTTTCTTTTTACCTTCTGCTAATAGTGCGTGATAGTCGGGTAATGTGTTTACATCGTGCCCAGGGAGCCAATTTTCACGGCTAACGCTATAGTGCATAGCAGGCCGAATACCGCGCCAGCTATCAATAACCCTAGAGACCTTTGTATCTGCTGGAGCAATGTATTCTCCTGAGCGTACCCAATGGTGATGTACATCAAGCACAATGGGCACAATATCGCTAATAGTAAGAACATCTTCTAGTCCCCATGCGTTTTCTTCGTTTTCAATTGTAATACAGTTGCGGGCTTCGGGGGTAAGTCTTTTGTAGGCAGAGCGGATACCGCTTGGACCGGCTCTACCCGAGATGTGTACGTTGATTTTGAAATCTTGGAAGGTCTTTCCAAAACCCATCCAACGGGCCATATCTGCATGATATTCAAACTCCTCTATAGAACGATCGACAATATCCATACTATCGCTAGCAAGAACACAAAACTGACCTGGATGAAAAGACAAACGAACGCCGCTACTGCGAGCCGCATCGCCCACTTGCCTAAAATGCGTGTCCAAATATCGAAGAACGCCAGGATCCCGCCAATAGTAGCTAAAGTCAGGCTGAGTATAAACAGGAAGAATATCGCTTGATAAGCGGACCATACGTAAAGAATCATTTAATGTACCTACCCTTTCAATCAATTTACGGGTAGCTTCAATGTTCTGTACCATTAAGTCCCATAACTTTTGTTCTGCCACTTCTTTTGTCTGACGTTTAAGCCACGCCACAGTAGTGCCGCCAGTGTTGTATTCTTTGGCTGCATCTGTGGGTTTAATCCCATTAACCTGCTCGGGCGTGTCAATCCACTTACAACAAAAACCTATGCGTTTAGTGTACAATGTGTTCCTCGAATTCCCAGTATGTTGATCCGTGCGATTCTGCTTCGGCAACGGCCAGTTCAAACGCTTTTGTTTCAAATGCCTTGATACGGTTATCGACTGCATCTTTTAATACTGTAAGTAAAGACAATCCAATTTCTTCATTGTCTGTTCCCAACATACTTACGCCCAGTTCAGTTAGTCGATCAACTACATCAACCGAATTGTTGTTGGCTATAATCTCATCAACTAGTTTATCAACGTCCATTACTTTAGTCCTTTGATGTACTCAATAACTTCATTGGCTTCTCGGTACCCACTTGCTTCTACTGCGGATTCAACATAGTCAAATTGCCTGTTATGCAAGTTGTTAACAAAGTCCATAATTTCTTCACGCTTAATAGTATAGCGTATTGTGTATTTAAAGTCATCCGGTTTGAAATCATCTGGATTCATAATTGCCCTTTTTGTAATCGTCCTCTGACATTTTAGTACCTTCAACTACTACAACCTTTTGTCCCTCGTCATCTTCATAACTGTATATGTAATCATGCTCACGATCACCAGGGCAGAACTCATTGGCGCAGATAATAGTACCTGAGACTATGTGTGCGGCAAGATATGCTGTGCCCAAAATAGCCAACGTTCTCCCTAAGTACATTTTAGTCCCAGCTTTTCTTGTCGCCGTGCAACTCGTTGTCCTCATAACCAGCCTGGTACTCAGCAATTTCTTCTGGGTTCAAGTTGGTGATACGCTCACCGCGTCCAGTGCCTTGTGGGTACCAGTGCGGGTCTTCAACTCGACTGTAATAGCTGTCAGCACTACCGCGATCGTACAAACTACCATGCCGCTCGCGTTGAAATTGCGAACCTCTAAGTACACGGACTACTTGATCTTGTTCAGCTGTAAGTTGATTCATAACTGCTCCTTAGCTCATTTTCACAATTGGATTAGACATGTTCAACAACCAGTAACGTCTCCAGTGAGCCGCTTCCTTGGGTGTCATTTTGATTTCGGGGTACACTAAGTCTAGTGCAGATGCTTTGGTACGTTTAACAGTAACCGTACGCTCTTTTTTAGCTGCCTTGGGCTTGGCCACAAACGGGTTTTCGTCTTTGGCATTTGCAGTAAACACAGCAAAGACTTCCTCGTTGCACTTGGCAAAGAAAGCGGCAGTCAATGCCCACTTAGCGGCAGATGCTTTGGTCATTTCCATGGGTAGTGCAACCATGTTAATGTCTGTGTCACCCAGCTTTTCTAACTGGGCAATGCGGACTTCATTAGCGGCAGTACGGAACTTTAAAGCACCGTCAACACGGCTATAACCCACATACGAAATTAACTTAGACATAAATGCTCCTTATTTCTTACAATACAACTATTATAGCATTTTGGCAATTTGGGTGCAACCAAAATACGCTAAAAATAGCTTAGAAAAAAGTGTGGCTTTTTTGCAACAGAAAAACAGGTGTTTTTGCCCCAAATTTCACTGTAAAAACAGTATACTATTTTGGGGTTTTTATGTCAATTATTAATTGATTAATGTAGCGTAGTATCGTTCAACTGCTCGGGGTCATCAACCCCAAACATTTTAAGAATTTTAGCAATTTTTTTAGGGCATTTAAACGGCATACGGTCAGGTAAAAATACCGATTTTAATTCACCGTCCGGCCCAAATATAAAACCATAGTCCTCGTCTGTAATTTCTGTATCATAAATGTCCTGCATTTCTGCTTCTTGATCTTGGACGAGTTTGCTCATAGTGTTGCTCCAGTTGTTTAATATATTTAACCGCTTGTCGTTTTAATTGTAGCACTACTTTTGGATCTTGTCTAAAATGTTTCCTATACAAACGGTATGTTTTTGTCCTTTCAAGTGGTCGATTATAAACAACCATTTCGCTGGCAACATTAAATCCGTGTGCTAATATTTCATCTTCGCATCCAAGATAATCTTGCATGGTTTCAATATATTTTAAATTACAATTATCTCTGTATCCACGTCCGTGTTGATAATTCCTACGTCGACAATAATATTGATGTAGATATTCATGTGTAACTATGTCAGCAATATGAAATCCCATTTCGTTCCAATCGGTACGGTCAATATAACTTTGACTACCGCGGGCAGGATAAACCAATGTGATATGAATACAAGGTTCATCCCACTCGTCGGCCAAAGGTTGATATTCACCTTTGATCCAAAATTGACCTTGGGCAACTTGCTTGTTTCGTTCTGTATGAAATTGTAACTTAGGATCGCGGAACTGCATCCTAATTAAATGTGTTAAGCCCTCTGGCGTATAAACTTTACCACGGTGTCTTGTGGCTATGGATCTTATACGTTCAAGGGCTTTAAAAAACATTAGATGTTGTCAGAGTAAAATATATGTCCGTGTATTCTTGCTACATACTTTTTCTGCTTGGCCCAAACTGGGCGAATTGCAGTAGCGTGGAAATACAATGCACTATTATATTTAACCTGCAAGTCTTGATATTGGCCTTTTAGTAATTCTGTTGCCACTTCTTGACTTGATTGCCATCGTTCGTCTCGATCGTGTGGTTTACGTACAATCATACAACGCCAACTAAATTGACAAACTGTTACATTTTGTGCAACTACCTTTGTAACTATTTGCTTTTCTGGTTGACCAAAGTAGCTTGTTTGTACCATTTGCGTTTCAGTAACTTCTTTCATTGTAACCTTAACAGTACGTTGGTTAACAACATCACATATTGTTTTGCCAAAGCGTCCGTCTTTCATACGATTGATAGTTACCATTGCCACAGCTACCTTTCCTTCTTCAGGTTCGCCTGCAGCTTCGTGATAGATATTACGAGCTAGACAGTCTACATCTCGATCTGAGATGCGAACATTTACTAACGGTGTTGCTATAATATCAAGCATTGCGCCAATCTTGTCTTCTGCTTGACTTACTATGTTGCCAATCACTGTTGGCTTTTCTTCTGCATGACCGGGTGCCATTACGGTCAGGGCGATTATTGATACGATAATGGAAATTATCTTTTTCATACTTCGTCCTCCTTTAGAGTTACTCTCTCAAACTTCGAGAGGGTTAGATATTTACGGCCATATCTAACTAGTAATAGTACTATATAAGTAGGACAAAGTCAAGGTAAGTAAAGTCCTTGGTGAAAAAAGCGGATTAAAACCCGATAGAACTGCTGTTATAACCCAATATATTAACCTTTATTTCGGTTCATGTATTCTTGTGTGGTTATTTTTTGCGCCTTGGACATAATCATTGCGCCTCGTGGGTCTGGGTCATTGTTATTGGTAATGCCCTTTTTATTAAATAATTGCGAGTTAATTGCTTCGGATCTACAAGCACGTAAAGTATCGCCATAGACATCATTGCTAATCATATTGGCAAAAAATTGATATGTTTGTAGTGAATCTTTGTTAGTAGAATTTCTAGACCAAGCACCAGCAAATGCTTTGAGTGTTCCGTCGCTGCCTGCATTGACAAAATCAATGCCAGCCTTTGCGGCATTGGTGTGCTCGAGTGTCATTCGATCTTGGATTCTAAACCATAGTTGATTACACAGTTGTACCGGTGCTGATTGCGGAACATTTTGAACAGAGGCATTTACGATATTGATAGCATCAGTTACTGGACCAGTGTCGTACTCCCAGTGATCAAATACTTCCACGGAAGTTTCTCCGTCGCCACCACCACCGCTTTCAGTTCTATAAATTGCTGTTTTTGTGTCTATAGCGGTATTGACTGCATCATTTAATCCGTTTAATGCCGAAGTCACTGGAGACAAATCTCCAGCCGGTATTTGATTGTATGCAACTATTAACCTTTGTAGTACATCAGTATATGGTATTCCAGCCGAGGCACCCAATACGTCCCAGATTAAAGGTGTATTAAATTCTCCGCTGCCAGTACCAGCGGCAGTACTTAGTTCTTCAGCAACACTTTGCGTAATTACAGTTCGCTGACTAAATTCGCTGGGCTTAGGTGGCCATTTCGTTTTAGGAGTTACTGTATAATCTTGACTTGGTACGTCGACTTCTAATAGGAAATCTCCCATTTCTTTCCAGCTGCCAAAATAACCCTGTCCCAGGCGATCATTTAAAAATGCCGCAAAGGTTTCAAAATCGCCAACACCAAGATCTGCCCATTGAGTGCGTATGTCTTGACTTACTACTTTATCAAAACTTAAAAAGTCGGTCAGTACAGTAACACAAGCTAGAATTGGTGTAGGTTGCATCTCAGCTGTGGTAGGAACGAACCCAGTTGCTATTACAATAGTCTCTAAGTTGTTACCAGTAACTTTGTTGTAAATTGCTTTTACTACATCCGGACTCGACCCAGCTATTCTGGTACTTACAGTAACATTAGTTGTAGTGGGATATTCAATTTGTCCTACAGGCGATTGACTAAATGTTGATGAGCTAGTAGGTACTGTGATATTTTGTTGCTGTGGGATTGACGATAGGTTGCTGGTATCTAATCCTACGTTGGCCAACATCATGTCCCAGTGGCCGTATTTTCCTAGCTGTTGATTCAGTAAGTTTTGACCAAACACATATACATCTACCATAGTACCAATGTTTCTCACATCGTATATAGTACCCCAATTTTTAATTGTGTTGTATATTAAAGGTGCAGTATAGGCAATACCGTTGGTAGCTAAATCAAGTTGACTAGCATACCCAGGCTTAGTTTGTTGATACGTTGTATTTTTTAAAATTGTTGTTGTGGCGGTTGTTTCAAATGCACTAGAACACCAGCCAGTTGATACACTAAACACATTGCCAAATTTGGCCATACCATCAATTCGACTGGTAAATGGTGGTGTTGGTGGGGTAAATGGTGCTTGTGCTTGATTAAGCAAACAACCAGTTACACTCGGAGTGCTGGCCGCAAATGTATATGTGCCAGCACCACTGGAACGATAACCGGCATTAGCACTAAAGCAGTCAATTAAGAAATTATTTTGTGTTACACCCTGTCCTAGACTATCTAAGGCTACTAATAGTCCATCAGTTGATATTGAAGTGCCAGGAAGACCAGAACCCCACAATGGATTGTATCCGCCTTCGGCCCCATTTCGTGCCAACGGATAAGCACCGTTGTCTGTACCAGCATTAACTTTGGCCGCAGTACAAAAGGTATCTACAATAGCAGGTGTTGGTAGTGAAAAATAAGTGTAGTATTCTCTGGCCAAGTCCGGTGACCAAAACACGCCATTTCCGCCTGTTATTGCAACCGACGCATTAATCTCTAAACCTGTTGCCATATTATGTTATTATTCCAACTAGAACAGTAGGGTCACCGCCTATTAGTGTGTGCCCACATGATAGAAAAGATCTAGCACCTTCGGCCCCGGCTACAGCCAACGGAAGTTTCATAGGACCAACTCTAACAGTTAAACAACCTGGGCCGTCCATGGTTACAATACATCCGACATCACAGCCAGTTGTACCTAGACCATTACGAACACCATTGGGTTGACCCCAGGACGTTGTATTAAGAGTTGCTGTTCTTCTAGGAAATCCCGGTTTTCCTGACGCACTATTTCCATGTGGAAATACTGTTTGTTTTTCTGTTACCACCGGTCCAAATTTTGTTTTAACTGTTACATTATTTGCAAATTCTGGATCAACTTCTGCCAATGGTGCATCCATATCTCCCTTGGGACCTGGAGCTATTCTTTTAGCCCAGCCGCCGCTTCCATCTCCAAAGCTGGCAATAGTTGCTACAGGTACGGCTGCTGGCATATTATGTTATAATCCCACTTTTAGGTGCTGTTTCTATGCCTGTAGTAGTTTTAATATAGTGCGATTGCACTTGACTGATTACAGGGCTGTGCATAATTACATATGACTTTTTCAGCGTTATATTAGTATTTATATCGCCGGACATGAGGCTCTGCATAAGCATTAATCCCTGTTGGCTAGGTATTACTGTACAAGGCTTGCTTAGAATGTACGACTCTGCTGTTTCTTCTACTAGTTTTGCTACGGTCTCGTCACCATTGACAAGTTTGAAACACACGATATCATTTGGCTCATAGCCTTTTTGAATTAACATTTTTATCCTTTAAATTGAGTCCAGAATTCCTCGGGTTTACTAGCAATGCCTTGAAACCCACCTTGAATAAGTTCGGTGCCGTTAAAAATCTGTGGTACTGAGCGCAGGCCTTGGTCTACTAGAAATTCACGAGCTTCTGTTCGTATACCGATATTTATAGTTGTATACTCCACCCCTTTACTTTCTAATAGTGCTTTTGCACGATCGCAAAATGGGCAATTATCTTTTGTATATACTGTTATCATTTTTTATCTCTTATTTTCCATAATTTCCACTTGCAAGTACAATTTTGCAAATGTGCTCTAATCGTTCTATATGCTCATAAGCACGCCATGGACTAGTATCAATGGCAACTACACCGTGTCCTTTGATACCTACAATGTCATAAGCAATGTTACCGGCGTTGTCTAACTGTAAATTTTTATGGCATTGATCAGCAAGCTCTTGGCTAATAGGAGCAACATCACCTACATTAGGTGCTACCCGAGTATAACGATTAAGCTCAGGGAACGCATCACTGATAGTGCTAAGATCAATACCGGCATGCATGGCCGCAATACAGTAAGTGGGATGAACGTGTACAACTACACGCACTTCACCGCTGTGTTGTCCCATTTCTCGTTGTAGACCAAAATGCAAGGGAATTTCTCCACTGGGCTTGAGTCTGTCACTGATATCGGTGTAAGGCAATTCTTTCCAGCCATAACGTTCAGCTAACAGCCCTGTGCCTAATTCGTTCCAGGTCAACGGAGGTTTAATCAGAATCTTTTTAAACTGATCTGGTTGTAGAGTTTGCTTACGCACACCACTAGGCGTAATGTAAAAATGGTCACGATCGTGATGCCGTATGCTTACATTGCCATCACGACTGGTAATCCAATTACGCTTGTAAGCGTCTACCATAATATCACATATAGTTTCTAGCATTTATAAACTAAATCCTTTAAATGTGTTTTGGTCAACGTCTTGTTTTGTACCACCAATTACGTAAGTGGTAATTTCTGTTTCTTGCGGTGCTACCTGCACTTCACTACCCGCAATCCATTTCTGTGTCCAAGGTAGTGGATTTGAACCTGGCTTCATACCACAGTCTAAGCCTACTGCTGTCATACGTTTACAAGTAAGCCAGTCAACGTATAAGGCCAGTAACTGTTCGTTAAGACCAATCATGCTTCCGTCTTTGAACAAATACTTGGCCCAGGATTTTTCCTGCGCGGCTGCATCTAAGAACATGGCGTTGCACTCTTCCCGAGTTTCTTCACGGATCTTCACATAATCCGCATCATCCTGTGGAAGCAATTTGAGAAGGGTTTGCGTGGACCCTAAGTGAACATTTTCATCTCGGGCAATAAGTTTAATAATTTTAGCATTGCCTTCCATCTTTTTAAGTTCAGCAAATGCCCAACTGCAAGCAAAACTGACATAAAAACGGATACCTTCAAGTGCATTAACGCTGTTCAAACATAACCACAACTTCTTTTTAAGCTCGTACAAATCGACATTAATAGTTTTACCGTTAACTGTGTGCCGACCTACTCCAAGCAACAGGAACCACTGTGCATCAGTGATAAGACTGTCGTAATACTTGCTGATGTCTTTGGCACAGGCTAGAATTTCTTCTAGTTCTGTAATGGTATCAAACACTTCGCCTGGATTGGCATACACGTTGCGAATAATATGTGTGTAACTACGTGAGTGAATTGTTTCGTTAAATGCCCAAGTCTCAATCCAAGTTTCTAATTCAGGGATTGTGGCCAGTGGCAAGAATGCCAAGTTAGGACTACGACCTTGCACCGAATCTAATAGAATTTGTCTTTTTAAATTGCTGGTAAAGATATGCTTTTCAAAATCAGTTAGTTCTTTAAAGTCTTTGGCATCGCGCATAACATCAATTTCTTCTGGGCGCCAAAAGAAACCCAACTGCTTGTCTGTTAGCTTGTCAAATTGACGATACTTTAATACGTCAAATCTTTGTATTGCCGGTGTTCCATTGGGATCTAAAAATGCTAAAGCCTTGGTATGGTCAGTTTTGTTATCTACATTGAATACACTCATTCTAGTTCCTTAAATTATACAGCTATCGCATTCGGCTGCATCGTCTGCGCCCGGTGCTAGTTCTTCTTGTTTTGAAAGTTTATCAATGTCAATCTCACCTTGACCATCATTGGTATTAAAATAGTAAAGTTGTTTTGTGCCATACTTGTAGCACAATAACAAATGCTGTAACATTTCGCTCATGGGAATCTTTTCATCTGCATAGAAGCGTGGGTTATAACTTGTGTTGATACTGATACCTTGGTCAATGTACTTTTGTAATACAGCACAAAGTTTTAAATACCCTTCTGGACTTTTTTGATCCCAAAGTAATTCGTATTTGTTTTTCAATTTACGATACTCAGGTACTACTTGTTTAAGTACGCCATGTTTACTTTGTTTAACTGACACATAACTACGTGGGGGCTCAATGCCATTTGTTGCGTTTGAAATTTGTGCAGATGTTTCTGCAGGCATCAGAGCCATTAGGGTAGCATTACGCTGACCAGTTTTCATTATTTGAGCACGTAGCTCTGCCCAAGGCATACGTTCTTGGTGTGGTACTAATTCATCAATTTCTGCCTTGCGTGTGTCAATAGGTAGTATGCCACAATGACTCTTTAAGTCTGTGTAGCGTGTGCATGGGCCTTGCTCTTCTGCTAAATCAGCACTTGCTTTTAGCAAGTAGTAACTCCATGCTTCTGCATATTCGTCAACTAATGCTAGTGCGGCTGGATCACTGTAGCTAACATCGTTCTTGGCCAAGAAGTAAGCAAAATTAATAATGCCTACACCCAATGGACGGAACTCTTCGGTGGCCAATTCGGCGGCACGAATAGGATAGTTTTGGTATGATAATAGTGCATCCAACCCACGCACAGCCAGTGTACATGACTTTTCAAAGTCGCTGGGCTGTTTAACATTGCCCCAGTTAATAGCACTTAGGGTACATAAAGCAATACGACCTAGTTCGTCGTTGACATCTTTAAGCGGCACAGTAGGCAGGTCAATTTCACAGCAAAGGTTACTCATTTTAATAGGTGCTACCTTTTCATTAAATGGGCTGTGTGTGTTTGCGTGGTCTACGTTTTGTAAATAGATACGTCCTGTGTCTTTGCGTTCCTGCATAAAGCGAGTAAACAAGTCTGCGGCTTTAAATGTTTTCTTACGCAATTTAGTATTACGTTCTGCACGTTCGTATAGCTCTTTAAAACGGTCCTGATCATTAAAGAAGGCCTCGTACATTTCCGGCACGTCATGGGGGCTAAAACAAGTAATATCGCCTCCTGTGATGAGCCTTTCATACATTAACTTGTTAAATTGAACACCGTAATCCATGTGACGTACACGATTATCCTCAGTGCCTTTGTTATTCTTCAATACAATGAGGTCTTCGATTTCTAAATGCCAAACGGGATAGTATAATGTTGCCGCGCCGTTACGTACACCGCCTTGTGAGCATGAACGTGTGGCCGATTGGAATAACTTGTAAAACGGTATTACGCCAGTGTGGTAAGCATCACCTGAACGAATAGGCGAACCCAATGCTCGAATTCTACCAGCGCCAATTCCGATGCCGGCCTTTTGGCTAACATACTTGACGATGCTACTGCTAGTAGCATTAATACTGTCAAGACTATCGTCTGCTTCAATGAGCACACAGCTCGAAAATTGTTTTTGTGGAGTACGTACCCCAGCCATAACAGGGGTAGGAAGGCTAATATCGCCAAGGCTAGTTGCATCATAGTAATCTTTCACCCACTTCAAACGTGTTTCTTGAGGATACAGCTGGAATAGTGTAGCCGCAATTAACATATACGCTATTTGTGGTGTTTCAAAAATATCGTTGGTAACACGATTTTGTACAAGGTATTTGCCGCGCCACTGTTCCATGGCCACGTAAGTAAAGTTCTCATCACGGTCGTGATGGATATAGCTGTTTAGTGTAGCCCACTCTTCTTCTGTATAGGCGGCGAGTAGGCCCGGGTCGTAAAAACCAGACTCCACGTTGCGTTTTACCAGTTCAATTAAAGGACAAGGAGTGTAACTGTTGTAAACTTGCTTACGTAAATGGTAGTTAATTAACCGACCTGCTACGTATTGATAATTTGGAGTTTCTTCAGAAATTAAGTCTGCGGCGCTTTTGATCAGAGTTTCCTGAATATCTGCTGTTTTAATTCCGTTATAAAATTGTATGTGACTTTTGATTTCTACTTCGCTTGCGCTAACACCTGTAATTCCCTGTGTGGCCCAAAATACTACCTTGTGTAACTTTTCTAAATCGAGGACTTCTCGGTGTCCTTCTCTTTTTGTAACTTGAATTGTTGTCATTGATATCTCTTAGTAATTTTCTAGTTGTAATTCTGTGGCTGTGTACTGCTTAATTAGGTTTAACTTTTTATCGACGTGTGTGTTATTTACAATCGCTCCGTCAATCATATTAAGAATATATTTCCCTTGATTGATCCAAGCTAAATTATACTCATATTTGGTCGCAGGGTCTTGATACCGGTGGAATTCAATATCGACACTATTTCTATGCTCAGTTAATAACACAGTATACACTATGCCCAGACATTTTGCAACATCGCAGTAGGTATTTTCATAAATTAATGTCCAAGGATCAGGCCAAGTTGAGTTATTGTCTGGGTCCAGATAATAAGGTGAGAACGGCACCGTCTGCCAAAATTTGGCTGTAGAGTCCAGTGCTTGTTCAAGAGGTAGCTGATTTAAAGATTTTCGAAAGTCACGCCAATGAGAAATCCGCTCATCGGGATTTAGTTTCCACATGTTTTACGTTCTATGTTAATGATTGAATTCTATATAATAAATTTGTTGCTGTAGTTGTGCTGTAGTTCAATGCCGCATGAGTGCTATTGGCACTCATGGTAAAAATAGTATCTGTTGTGGCAGTTTCGTTGTAATCTTCGTCGTACATTACACGCGAGCCTGCTGAATTAAAACTGTACTTTATAATGCCACTACGGTGTTTTGCACCTTGTGACAAGGAGTAATTGATTACAGCATTGTTGGCACGTATACCAACCACTGTTCCGCTACTAGCGGCAGATAATACTGCTACATTACTGGTTGTTGATCCTGAACTCAATGCAGCCAACTCTTCGTTAATAGTAACAATTTGGCTGTTAATGCTATTAACGTTACTTTGTAATATTATTACATTGGCTTGTAGTGCATCAATGTTGGCAGTAAATGCTGAACTAAAATTTAAGATACTAAACTGAGTTAAAATCTCAGTGCGTCCTTCTTGTGGGCTGCCTTCTTCTACTGTGCCATTGCCAATGTATAATCGACGTGCATCAATACTCCAGCCCAATTCTCCACTGGCCAACTGTGGTAAGTCTTGTTGCAGTCCTCTGCGTTGCTGGATTTTACTAATTTGAACAATAGCCATGCTTAATCCCGATAATACAGTATTTAGTAATTTCTAAACTGTGTATTTCCAATGATTCTTTAAGTAGTGGCTACGATCTTCTGATGTGATTTTAACGTTTTTTGGGCCCGCAAATGCACACATATTGCATACCTGCTCGGGCTGTTTTTGTCTCTCAATCCAATGGGCTATTTCTTCATCTGAACTGTTGGTGCTTAATGCTTGATAGTTGTTTATATAAGGTGCCCAATCTGCCCTATCATTGATTCTAAAAGTATCAAGGGTATGCCCCAGAACACCAATTGGCGGACACTTATAGATGTTGCCATTGTATAGTGTGACAAAATCTTTAGCCTGACAAAATTTATGGTTGTCAGTATACCACACATCGTTGTAGTTATAGCACGGTTCCATTTCTGGACCAGTTCCTTGATAGTGGGTACACCAGGACAGTTTGTATTGATCACATATTGCAATGTGTATTGTTGTACCGTGGCCGTTGATCTTTAATTCGTACCACCGCTTGAAATTTGTATCGTATTCATCTAACCATAGATTCCATTCAACGGTTTTTACACCGGGTAGTGTTCTATGATAATCGGCAATTTTTTCTTTAAGTATATCTATACTTTGATGCACTTTGCTGAGGTATGGCTCTATACCCGTTTGTACACTGACCACTAAACTTATGCCAGCATTATCGGGGTTCTTCGTTGTTTCCATTCTAGCATCAAATAACTCTGCTACATGGTCATACAATGTTTCAAGATAATAGCCATTGGTATTAACTTTTAATAGTTTTTTGTAGCCAAATATTTTTCTAGTAGATTGTGCCCATGCAACAAAGTCTGGGTGTAGTAGTGGCTCACCGCCGAACAGGGTAACACTAACAGGATCTAACTTTGATTCCCAAAATTTTAGCCAGTCTAGACTTTCATCAAGTTTAACTGTTCCTTTGATTTTTTTGTGGTCGCTGTGTGTGATACATCCTTTACAGGCTAGATTGCAAGCCCGTATGATAGGAATGTCTAATTGATCAATCTTGATTTTTTGCATCAGGCTGTTAGGTAATATAATTCAACCCGTTTGATCCACTCGTCAGTCCAGTACGCAAACTCGTCGCCTTCGATAACAAACTCCAGGTATTCAGGAGTTGTATAAGTACCATCGTGTAATTCTTTTGGTTGTGCAGCCATCATAATTACACCGCAATCAATACTGGTGCCATGTGTAACATTGTGTGCTTGTGCGTATGCGGCCAACTGTATAAAGTAGTCTCCAATCCACTCACGCTTCTTGGGCTTGTTGGTTTGCTTGAAATCGATAATAGCAGGCTTGTCTTTCCATACGCCAACACAATCTGTTGTGCCAGCATATAGACCGCTGTAGTAAACAGGAACTTCACTACCCCAATATTCATTGACATTACACAAGCCGTTGAGAATAACTTCTGCGGCCATAAACCAACTTGGGTGGGCGTAGGGATTAGTTGGCAAGGGTTTCAAATCATCACTTAGCACATAGCTTTCTAAATAGCTATGCATACGTGTTCCGCGGTTTGCGGCTTCTGTGGTAATTTGTTGGGCACGTTCTGCGCCTACATTTTTCTTCCACTGTGCCAGTGCATCGCGTTGCTCCTGTGGCTTAGTCTTGTCCAGGATTGTAGTAACGCTAGGAACTGCATCTCCATTGGGCAAACAGTAGTGCCTTTTGCCGTCAATGGTAGTGCGGCTAATTGGTGTATAATTATATCGTTGAATTATCATGTTTTACATTGTAAATGACTCACCGCACCCACAACGGGCCTTTTCTTTTGGATTAGTAAATTCAAATCCTTCATTAAGTCCCTGACGTACATAGTCAATTAACAGGCCATCTAATACTACTAGACTTTTCCCATCAACAATAACTTGTACCCCACTATCAGCAAAAACGGTGTCGTCGTCGTTAAGTTTATCTACGTATTCTAACACATAAGCGAGCCCAGAGCAACCTGTAGTTTTTACACCAATTCGAATTCCGATTCCGTGTCCACGCTTATCCAAATTATTAGATATTTTACTTGCGGCTTTTTCTGTTATGTTTATCATTTCTTTTTTGCTTTTCTAACTGCTGTTTTAAATTTTAAATCACTGACATAATCTTTGAATACTTTTCCATCTAAATGATCTATTTCGTGTAGTAGACACTTGGCATCAATATCGCTAAAGATACCACTGTGTAAGTTACCAGTTACGTCAGTCCAGTGTACAAATACATATTTAGATCGAGCAATGGTCAATTCAACTCGGGGAAAACTCAAACACCCTTCTGTGGCTTCCCACAGTTCATCTGACTGTTTACTTACAATAGGATTAACCAATACTATTTTCTGTTCTGCGTACTCGCCTGCTTGTACATTCATTGCCACTATACGATAGCCTACGCCAACTTGGTTTGCCGCTAGTCCTAGCGCATTTTCACTGACCATTGTATCAATGAGATCTTGTTCTATAAAACGTTGCAGTAAACGATGCGTTGGCTGATCATCAAAATCCCACGGCCTACAAACTTGTAATAATATTGGGTCTGGCCATTTCTTAATTGGCAGTATCATGTTTCTTACGGTAATCTGCTACAGCCGCTTTGATCGCGTCTTCGGCCAAGATTGAACAGTGGATCTTAACTGGCGGAAGGGCGAGTTCCTGTGCGATCTCAGTATTTTTAATTTCCATTGCGGAATCGAGAGTTCGGCCTTTGACCCATTCAGTAACCAAACTGCTCGAAGCAATAGCCGACCCGCAACCGTAGGTTTTGAACTTAGCATCTTGAATAATCCCATCTACAACCTTTATCTGTAATTTCATCACGTCGCCGCAAGCAGGTGCTCCAACCATACCTGTACCTACTGTGTCGTCTATTTCCATCTTGCCCACGTTACGTGGATTTTCATAATGATCAAGTACTTTATCACTGTATGCCATTTATTGTTCTCCTTAAAATAGTTCAGAACTCATTGCTATATTCCTTAATTACACTTACTTATCAAAGTATGGTGCTAGCTTTGGCTGCATTAGGCGGATATCCTCTCCACGGCTTTGGTCTAATATTGTAGTGTACTTTTTGAAATTTTCAAACCTTTTAGGATTAAAATTATCTTGTTCCAATGCAATAATTAAGTTTTCCACACCGGTAGTTGAATTTTCCCTGGTTACGGGCAACACCGCCCTTAGCTCTTTAATAATATCCGATCTCAATTCAGGCGGCGTATTCTCTACATACAATTCTTCTAGATCGTTTACGTTGTTGATCCAATGATTCTTTTCTGCTTCTGGATAGTGTGTCAACACAAATCTAATTATGTCAGGTACGTCAAACACATTATAGATACTTACACAGGTGCTAAACATAATTTGATGATGCCTAATGCGTTCTATGTTGTCTATTACTGTAGCAAACTCGCTGCCGTTGCGTATGTAGTCGTTTAACTGTCCCACACCATCTAAGCTGATAGCAAAGGTTAAATTGTTAAATTTGTTTAATACAGTTAAGAACTTGTCTGATAAATGATTAAGGCTGGTGTTGATAATCAATGCTACATCTGGGTTAACATCTGCTAACTTAATTAACATTTCTAAGTTGTAGGGCTCTACCAGTGGTTCACCGCCAGCTAGATATATTTTTTGTATATCGTATGTTAATTCTATTTCGTGATTGATGCGTGGATTAGGCTCGGTCCAAAACTTACGTGGCCAAGTGTTGATCTTTTTGTATTCAGCATTGATAGCACTAGAGCTACCACTGTTGCACATACGACATTTAAGTGTACAGGTATTGCTGTATCTTAAATCGTAACTAACAGGAGTAATTATTTTACCGTCAACAGAATCGTGTATGTTGCGTTCCATAGCATCACGATAACTGTCTAAGTTTAACCACGGACTAGTTTCGCGTGTGCGAGGACTACTGCCTCCCGAATCTTCAATGTTCCAACAGAATGTACATTCACTAGGGCGTTGGCCTTCTAGCATTTGTGTACGTATTTGTTTTATTTTGTTGGAGTTAAAACTAT
>Ga0114978_10001894_pt1 | contig 17475 bp, 23 predicted proteins | sample S_140212_EF_Meta_FD_87027 | JGI IMG/M metagenome (GOLD analysis project Ga0114978, IMG submission 87027) | Freshwater microbial communities from Lake Simoncouche, Canada to study carbon cycling - S_140212_EF_MetaG | ecosystem: Environmental > Aquatic > Freshwater > Lake | place: Lake... | reverse complement strand
GATGCCCTCGAGATCGGTAACGAATGGAACAACAGCCCATTCTTCCAACCCCATACCTTGCCTCCGAACCTTGCAGCAGGACTCACTATCGGGATAGCGAATGCGATCCGAGCACAGAACAAGACGATCCCGATCATCACCAACGGGCTCAGTCCAGCAGCCACACCTTGGGCTCCGTACGAATACTGGCCTACCTTCTGGGATGCCGACCCGATCAACCATCTCGCAGCCGGATACACATCGGCAGCAGCAGTCCATCCGTTCTGCTATCCCGAGAACCCAGTCACCACCACGAACCCGGCATGGAACCCTTGGTACCAGATATCCACGATCCGACAACAAGTAGCGACTCGAGGAGCCCCAAGCCCGATCTGGTTTACAGAGATCGGTTGTCCAGGCACCAACGTCAACCCTCCAGTCATCAGAGGCATAACTTGTACCGAAGCGAAACAGGCAGAAAACACGAAGCTCTACCTCGATCAGTACCGGAAGATCGGTCTTGCAGGTGAGCCACTGTTCATAGCGACAATGTTTGACGGGCAGTCTGTGTCAGTGCCCGGGCCCGAAGAATATCTAGGACTCATCAGGGCTGATGGGAGTAGCAAGAAACCGTCATGGCAGGTCGTCTACGACTATGCGAATGAGGCGATCTAATGAGCAAGGCTGACCGTCACGCTAAGAACGTCCAGACCCTCAGAGATCTTGATGCCATGCGGACAGCGCATGCTGGCAACGGATGGGAGAAACGACTCGCCTCGTATGCTGAGAAAGGCTATCCATCGGGAGGGTCGACTGGGAGTCGAGGGAGTGAGATTAACCGTCCGACAGAACGATTGGCGATGAGCCCCGACGATATGCCAGCGCAACGCTACAAGCGATTGAAAGAACTCGAGCAGCTCCTCTCCAACCTCGCTAGAGAGTACCGCTCGATCTATCTGTGGACGACGGAGACTGTCGCCCATAGTCCAGACCCTATCGACTGTGGCAATGATCAGTGTCCTGGAGTTATCACTAACACTGGCTTCGACGTAGCCCGACAAGGTCGCTGTACCAGGTGTGCACAACACTGGCGACGGTACAAACTCGAATGGCCGTCGAAGCCTGTAGCAGAATAAAGATCCTAGGACTGGCGCACAATATGTCGCAGGCGTGTGCTACAACTTATACGGTGCAGATCTCTCTGCAATCCTGTTGTAGGGAGTGAGTGCTGCTGCGAGTATAGGTGCGAGCAGACCTAGCCTCCTCCCTACACATCACGAATAAACAAATCAAGATCAAAGAATTTTATGGGGTACCAGGTGAGGCGTGCGTGTGCCGATTGTAGGCAATTGACTACATCGACACGGTGCCTAGCGTGTGAACGATTGTATAAAGAAAGATACAAGGGGGACTGGGCTCGCCAGTCTCGAGCACAGCGACAGGCCGAGCCTCTCTGCGATTGGTGCGGGAGCACCGAGGATCTTGTTGCTGACCATCTGGTACATGGCAAGGTTGAATATGGAATACGAACTTTATGCAGGTCGTGTAACTCACGGAGGGTGGCAGGGTGGGCCGGTATCCGGGGTGGGTAGCGTTTTTTCTCACTAATTAGAGGCTCCGAGTGCTGTGGACCTCATTAACATTGTGTACGGTTTCTCCAGCACCTAGGCGGGTTTCCGGCCGGATCGTCTTTCGGTATTATGTGTTTCCAAGATTTGAGGCAAAATGTCAGGCCCAGCACCGAAAACTGACAGTGAACGTCGACGACGAAACGCACCAACTTTCGAGTGGGTGTTACTTCCTGCCGAGGGTCGAATTGGTCCTGTCCCGAAGTTGCCTGCGAAGGCTCCTGGTGGATCTCCCTGGTCAAAATTGACTAGAGACTGGTGGACTGACCTCTGGTCTAAGCCTCAAGCAACTCAATGGGATACGTCCTCGAGTGAGCTCTTTAGGTTTGCTGCGTTGCAAGAGAAGTTCTGGAGTGGCGATTCGAATGCTTCAGATTTGGCTGCGATTCTGGCGATTGAGGATCGCCATGGCCTGTCGCCTAAGAGCCTTCTCGGGTTGCGTTGGCGCATCGTTGAGGCTGGTGACGTTGTCCAGATGCCGGTTGTGTCGAAGCGTCGAGGACAGTTAAAGGTTGTCGATGGCCTGGCGTGAGCCGAAGTATCCTGGAGAGTTCCCGAGCCTGGGATGGGATCTCATTGATTGGTATGCGGAGTATCTTCGAGTTCCTTCGGGTCCGAAGTATGGCGAGCCTCTGGAGTTGACTGATGAGCAGGCGAGTCTTGTTGTCAGGTGGTATGCGATTGATCCTGTTCGTGGTGGTTTTAAGTATCGTCGGGGTTCCGTTCGACGACCGCAGGGTTGGGGCAAGTCGCCTCTTTTGGCTGCGATTGCGTTGGGCGAATTATGTGGGCCGAGCCTCTTCGGTGGTTGGTCCGCTGATCGTGAACCTGTTGGCATCGCACATAAGACTCCCTGGGTTCAGATCGCTGCGTGTTCTGAGGATCAGACCGATAACACTTATGTCCAGTTGGTGGCATCGTTGGAGCAGTCGGATGCTGTCCGAGAGTTTGGTCTGGATGTTGGGATCACACGGATCTATGTCAAGGGGACTCCAGGACGATTGGAGCCGGTGACTGCTAGCGCCGGATCTCGACTCGGTCAGCCTGTGACGTTCGCAGTCCTTGACGAAACCCATTTGTGGACTCCTCAGAACGGTGGCAAGAAACTCGCTGACACGGTCCGTCGGAATGTGGCGAAGATGTCTGGTCGTACTTTTGAGACGACTAATGCGTTCCGTCCTGGTGATCTTTCGGTCGCTGAGGACTCGCATCGAGCTGCTGAAGATTTAGCTGATGGGCTTCTTTATGATGCGACGGACGCTGGTGAGGTTCCATCGTTGAAGAATCGGAGAGATCTCGCTAAAGCTCTGAGGCGTGCGTATGGGGACAGCACTTGGGTTGATGTGGATCGGATTGTCGATGAGATTAATGATCCTGCTACGAACCCGGATGATGCTCGCCGGTTCTATTTGAATCAGATTGTGACGACTTCTGACCAGTGGGTTGAGCCAAAACTGTGGGAAGCATTGCAGTCTAGGAAGCAGCTGGAGCCGGGGGACACGATCACTCTTGGTTTTGATGGTGGCGCTGTTGACGATGCTACTGCTCTGGTCGCTTGTCGAGTTTCGGATGGGCTGTTAGTTCTTCTCGGATTGTGGGAGAAGCCTGAAGGTTCGAAAGATTGGGCGGTTCCTCGAGGCGAAGTTGATGCGGCTGTAGTCGAGGCGTGCGAAACGTATCGAGTGGTGCGAGGATATTTTGATCCTCCGTGGTGGCGTGAAGAGCTGGTCCGCTGGTCTACCGAGATGGCTGATAGTGGTCTCGCTGCGTTTGAGACTTATAAGGCACAGAATATGGCTAGGGCTGTGGAGTCGTTGACGGCTGCTATTCTGAATGCGACGATCTCTCACACTGGTGATCGTCGTTTTGCTAGGCATATTTTTAATGCGAGGGTCAGACATTCTCGTCATGGAGATCTGATTGTTAAGCAGGCTGATCGTAGTCCGTTGAAGATTGATGCGGCTGTTGCTGCTGTGTTGGCGTTTCAAGCCAGGCTAGATGCTTTGGCTACCGATTTGAAGCCGGTCTTGGTACCGGCCATTGTTGACCTTTGGGATATGACTGATGCTTGATCTGCTTACAACTATTCTGGAAGTCGTTGGCCTGATACTTATTACGGCTGGTGCTTGGACTGTTGGGGTTAGTGTCGGGCTTGCGGTCACTGGTTGCGCTCTAATTGCGCTGAGTTGGAGCCTAGGTAGATGAGTATGTTCCGTAAGAGTGAGACTCGAGAGAAGTTGCAGGCTCCACTTCTGGGTGCGACTTATAGTCTTACGAGTAACTATTCGGGCGAGTCGATAACAGATTCGTCGGCTTTGCAGCTGTCGACGGTGATGGCTTGTGTCGGCTTGTTGGCCGATTCGGTGGCGAGTCTCCCTGTGAAGGTATATAAAACTGTTGATGGGAAACCTGTTGAGATTGCTCCTCCTTTGTGGTTGGAGAATCCTGCACCGACTGTGACCAAGTATGAGTTAATGCACCAGACGGTAGTTTCGATGGCGCTACAAGGTAACGCATATCTGGTTTTGGATCGCAGTAACGGTGGCGAGATCATGTCGATCACACCTTGCCATCCGAACTTTGTGACGGTCTATGCGCTGGACTATAAGACTCGCCAGTATACGGTCAGCCTCCAGACGGTAGATCCGTACAATATGTTGCATCTCCGTTGGTGGACTCCTCCGCAGGCTGTGCGTGGATTGTCTCCAATTGATGAGCAGTCAACGACGATCGGCTTGAGCCTGGCTATGAATCGTCATCTCGCTCAGTTCTATGGAGAGGGTGGAACTCCCTCGAGCGTGTTGGAGACTGATTCTGATATCACTCCGAATCAGGCTCAAGCGTTACGAGATTCGTGGACGACTTCGCACAACCGTCATCGTCGACCGGCAGTATTGACCAATGGTCTTCGCTGGAAGCCTGTGACGACGAGTGCTAGCGACATGGAGCTCAATGCGACTCGGGATGCTCAGGTCAACGAGATCGCTCGAATTTTCCGCATTCCGTCTTATCTGATTAACGCTAAAGGCGATGGTCAGACATATCAGAACAACGAGTCCGCTGGGATGCATTTTGTGACTTGGACTTTGTTGCCTTGGTTGACTCGCCTCGAGAATGCGTTCTCCTCGTTGTTAGGCAAGGGCGAGTTCGTCAAGTTTGATACTGAAGGTTTCTTGCGTGCAGATACGCTCACACGATTCAAGTCGCACCAGGTAGCGATTATGACTGGTTTCCGTACTCCGAATGAGGCACGCCAGTCTGAAGGCTTGCAACCGTATGATGGTGGCGACGAGTTCGTCATGGCATTGCCAGGAGCTCCGATGGCTAGTCCTTCGAATCCTGCTATTCCTCCTGTCGGTGTTGATACTGTCTCCGAAGATTTCTAAGGATAAATGCGATGACGATGATTGATCCGATGATGATGGACCAGATTGAGGCTGAGGCTCCTGGCATGGAAGAAGAGTACGACACTTCTGGCCGGTTCACTCCTCGTCAACTTCTGCAAGCCGAGTGCAGTGAGACGGTTGTTGAGATCTTCGGACAGTACGACCAGTCGACTGGCCCTGATGGAGCTCATTATGCTTCAGCGTCTCCGTATGCCAGCGAGGGTCTGGTCTGCTCCAACTGTAAGTTCTATGAAGGCCCGAGAGGTTGTGAGATCGTCGCTGGCGATATCGACCCTAACGGGATATGCAAGTTCTGGGTTATCCCTGCCGATCTGATTGTTGAGGATGCTATGCCTGCTCGCTCTATTCAAACTCCTGTAGAGGCTAGAGAGTCTCACGGTCGGACAGTCGAGTTCCGTACTGTTCATATTCCGTTGACGCTCGAGGAGCGTGCGGACGCTATCGCTGGCGAACCTGTCCGTTTCTCTGGATATGCGGCAGTGTTCAACAGTCCGAGCGAGCGGCTCTGGGATCCTCGCAACGGGGACTTCGTAGAGACGATCAGTCCTGGTGCTTTCACTCGCAGTCTCTCTCGAGGAGGCGATGTACGGATGTACCTAAACCACAACTCCGACATGGTTCTGGCTTCGACTCGAAGTGAGACGATGATTTTGACTGAGGATGCCAGGGGACTCCGAGTGGATGCGACCCTGCCTGATACTTCGTATGCTCAGGATCTAGCGAACTTGATGCGTAGCGGAGTCGTCGATTCGATGTCATTCGGTTTCAGCGTCCCTACTGGTGGCGATACTTGGGAAGGCGATCAGCGGACTTTGACCGAGATCGCTCTCTCCGAGGTCAGTGTTGTTACAGGCTTCCCAGCATACGCTGATACTGCTGGAGCTTCGGTTCGAGCTGTTGAGCCGGAGCCGGTCACAGAAGATGTTGTCGTTGAGGAGGAGCCAGCAGGAATGCCTTTGGCTCTCGCTCGTCGCATACAAGAACTACAATCCAAGAAGGGTTGAGTCTCCCTACCGGAGAGTTTCCGGTTTATGCAGATCAGACTTCACGCAGATCAGACCACGTTGGTGGCACTCCCTGCTAGAGAAGCACTCCCTGCTTTCCATCCATTCGTTCTATCTATTTAGGAGAAAACATTTTATGAGTACTTCTCATATCAATCGTATCTCCGAGCAGCGTGCAAACTCTTGGGAGCAGGCCAAAGCCGTTCTTGATTTCGCTGCTGGAGAAAACCGTGACCTCTCGGCTGCTGAGGCAGAAGAGTTCGGTCGCATCAATGCAGACCTCGACAAGCTGGACGAGCGTCGTCAAACCCTGATCTCAGCCATTGAGCGTGAGCAGGCCATCGACGAGTCTCGTAACCGTATCGGTCTCGGTGGGCTTCTCGGTCGTGAGGACGTAAAGTCTGATGACCGTTCAGATGATGCAGAGCTCCGTTCAGTGCTTCTTGGTGAGAAGCGCCAGATGACTTTCGAGAAGCGTGCAGTTGACAAGGCTGCTGCTCCTGGAACCGTCCCCACTTCGGTGTACGGATCAATCATCAACAACCTTGTACAGGCCAACCCAATCCGTGACGTTGCAACAGTTGTGAGCACACAGTCTGGTGAGAACCTCCAGGTTCCATCAACTTCTGCTAACTCGACTGCCAGCCTCGTAGCGGAAAGCGCACAAGCGACTGCGTCTTCACCGACATTCGTCACTCGTACCCTCGGCAGTTACAAGTACCTGGTCCTCGTACAGATGTCTCGAGAGCTTGCCACAGACCAAGGCGTTGACGTTGTCGGCTTCCTTGGTCGTCAAGCTGGTTTCGCTCTTGGTGCAGCAACTCGTGCAGCGTTCACGACTGGTACCGGCTCAAGCCAGCCAACCGGTCTTATGACAAGCACGACTCTTGGTGCAACTGGTGGGACTGGTGTCTCTGGTGCCTTCACAGCAGACAAGCTCATTGAGCTCGCATACTCGGTGTCCGCACCGTACCGTGCGGTCCCTGGTTGTGGCTTCATGCTGAACTCGGCTTCACTTGGTGCAGCCCGTTCACTTAAGGCAACCAACGCTACTGGCACTGTCGGATCACTCGAGTACATGTTCCAGGTTGGTCTTCAAGGCCAGGCTGACAGCATCCTCGGATACCCGATCTATGTCAACGAGTCAATGGCTTCGACAGCAGTTAGTGCAAAGTCTGTTGCCTTTGGTGACTTCAGCCGTTACTTCATTCGTGAGGTGAATGGAATCTCTGTTGAGACTTCAACTGACTTTGCGTTTGATTACGACCTCATCACAACGAAGGTCATCCTTCGTACCGATGGTCTGCTCATTGACCAGACTGGTGCTGTGAAGCACTTCGTCGGTGGTGCTAGCTAATAGCAACACCTTGTTCGTGTGTGGCCCGGCCTGCAATAGCAGGTCGGGCCCATTCGACCCTTTGATCTTGGAGGATCAATGAAAGTAACAATGCGAACTCAAGTCTCAGGATGGCGAGACGGCAAGGCATGGCCCGAGGCTGGCGAGATTCTTGATACCAATAAAGACGAGGCAGAAGATCTAATTCGTATGGGGCTCGCTTATGTTGTAGCTCCTAAGTCTAAGCAAGAGACCGCCACCATTGATCCTGTCGTGACGACAGCAACTGTCAAGGGTGACGCACGTTCACGCAAGTCCGCAGAGTAGGAGTAGACGGTGGCGATCACCAACGGTTATTGCACTAGGGCGAACCTCACCGATCAACTTCGGATCACAGACAACATTGATGACAATGTTCTTGACCGGGCTATTAATGCTGCGAGTCGCCAGATCGATGGTCGTTGTGGCCGTCGTTTCTATGTGGATGGTTCTGCGACTGCTCGTACTTATGCGCCAATCAATGGCTATCTGGTAGCGGTTGACGATATCTCTACGACCACTGGTCTGATCGTAAAGAGTGACACGGGCCTCGATGGGACGTTCGCTACGACCTTGGTTGTGTCTACGGACTACCAGTCGGAACCGTTGAACTGTCTTGTCCAGGGGAATCCGATCACTCAGATTCGTGCGCTGGATGCGAACTTCTATGTTCAAGCAGACTCGAGGGCTACTGTCCAGGTGACCGCTAAGTGGGGTTGGCCGTCAGTGCCGGTCGCTATCGCTGAAGCTACTGCTCTCCTATCGGCGAGAATCTTCAAACGCTACGACTCGCCATTGGGTGTCGCAGGTTTTGGAGATCTTGGTGCTATCACTGTCCGTAGGCTGGATCCTGATGTCGAGCAGCTCATCGCTCCGTACCGGCTGTTCGGTCTTATCTGATGGCTGCGACTGTTAGCGAGGCTGCTGCTGCGTTGAAGGTGGCGCTTCTCGCTGTGCCTGGGTTGCGTGTCGCCGATTGGATTCCAGATAATCCGAGCGCACCATTAGCGGTTGTCGGAATTTCTAGTGTTACTTATCATCGAGCGTTCGCTGGTGGTGACGCTGTCCACGAATTTATTGTGACTCTCATGGTAGGTCGAGAGTCCGAAAGGTCTGCACAATCTAAGCTTGACGGGTTTCTTTCTTACGATGGAGTCCAGTCGATTCGTGCAGCGATAGAAGCAGATCCGACTCTCAATAATGTTGTGCAGACGGTTCTTGTTGAGAAGGGCGGAAACGTCAACCTAGTTAGCATCGGCGATAGTAATTTTCTTACTGTCGAGTTCACTGTCACTGTCCACGCATAGGAGCGATCATGGCGAGTTACAAAGTTATTGGTGACCGTCAGGTCGCTGGAGTTAACCCAGGGGAGAGTGTCAGCGATGACGATCTCGATGGGATCAACATCTCGGCTCTCATCGAGGCTGGGCATCTAGAAGCACCCAAGTCGGCTAAGGCCGAGAAGAAGGAGTCAGAGTAATGGCAAAGCGTTATGTAAACCCAGTGATCACAGTGAACTCTGTCGATCTCACAGATCACGTTGCTTCGGTAACAATCAATCAAAAATATGACGAGTTAGACACCACAGTCTTCGGTACTGTCGGCGGCAAGGAGCGCATAGCGGGGCTCCAGGACAACAGTCTTACGATTGAGTTTCTGCAAGATTTTGCAGCTGCTTCGGTTGATGTGACTATCGCTGCGCTTCTTGGCACTGCGACCACTGTTGTAGTGACCGCTGGTGCTGGTGCTGTTTCGGCTACTAACCCGAAATACACGATGTCTTGCTTGCTCCTCGAGTGGACGCCTATTGCGGGTGCTGCTGGCGATCTTCAGAAGGTTTCTGTCACTTGGCCTGTAACTGGTGCGATCGTTAGAGCGACCTCCTAAGCATGATTAATGCTTGGAAAGTCACCGTGAGGCGATCCGCTGACGAAGTCACATATTCTGTGACTCCTAGTGTGATTGTGGCTTTCGAACGTAACTTCAAGATGGGCATCGGTCAAGCATTCACCGATCAGCTCAAGTTCGAGCATCTCTACTGGTTGGGTTGGAAAGCCGAACATAACAGTGGTGAGGTTGTGAAACCTTTCGATGCGTGGCTTGAAGAGGTCGATGGTGTGGAACTCGATGTTGATGGGCTCCCTACCAGCGAGAGTCTTTAACCTATTTGATCGCTCAGGTGGCTGTGGAGACAGGTATATCTCCACAGTCACTTGTCGATTGTGAGATAGGTATGCTCGCTGCGATTGTTGATGTGGTAGTGCAGCGAAATAAAGACTCTCAACGATAGGGTTCCTGATGGCATATAAATCTGTTGACGCTCATGTCAATGTTGTTGGTCTTCGAGAGTTCCAGAAAGAGATCAAACGACTTGCCACTGATGGAGATCCTAAAGGTCTTGAACAGTTCAAAGAAGCAAACTATAAGGTCGCCCGTTTTGTGCGTGGTAAGGCTCTTGTGGCTGCTGGTTCTAAAGGCAAGATGGCTAGGAAAGCCGCTAACGATATGTCTGCTGTGCGTTCTGGTGTTTCTGCACAGTTGAAAGCGAACAGCCATGTCCCCTATTTTGGTGGTGCCGAGTTTGGTGCTAAACAAAATTTGAGACGTTTAGTGAAGCAGCCTGTGGTTCATGCTGGCCGTCCGAAGAAGAGTGGCCTTCCGGGTAAGACGAGAACGTCTCGATCGAGGGCGACTGTTGTTCGTGATGGTGAGGATATTGGCAAGGTCCAACGTAGAGTCGAGGCACAGTACGCAACGAAGTCTGGTAAGACTGTTAGCCCTAGAGAGGCTGGTGCCAGACAGGTAAAGGTGGCTCGACGTGCGAATGGTGGCCTCCATGTTGTGAAGGGTTGGAACCAGTTTAAGCCTTGGAAGGGTAACGGCCATCAGGCTGGTTATTGGTTGATGCCGACAATCAGAGACAATATCGAGAACATTGGCGAGATGTACCAGGACGAGTTAGAGAAGATCATGAGACCGGCATTCCCAGAGTAGGAGCATTTGGTGGCGAATCGTAAATTTATGATTGAGATCCTTGGCTCAGCTAAGGGTGCTCAAAATGCTTTCAAGGATGCTGGTCTTGCCGGATCGAAGTTCGGTAAGGGTCTTTCCACAATTGGTAAGTCGATGGCAGTTGGCCTCGGTGGCGTTGCTGCCGGGGCTGCTGTTATTGGTAAGAAAAGTTTGGACGCTGCGGTTGAGGCACAGAAAGTCCAGAAGCAGGTCGAGCAGATCATTAAGCGCACTGGTGGTGCTGCTGGGATCTCAGCGAAGCAGGTAGACAAACTCGCCGAGTCGATGATGTATAAGACCGGCATCGATGATGAAGCGATCAAGACTTCGATGTCTTATCTGTTGACGGCTAAAGGTGTCCGCAACGAGCAAGGTAAAGGGAACCAGATATTCGATCGTGCGAGCATGGCTGCTCTGGATCTGGGTAAGGTTTATGGCTCTACAGATGCTGCTGCTAAAGCGTTAGGGAAGGCTCTCACAGACCCTACGAAGGGTGTGACGGCTCTTAAGCGTGCGGGCGTGTCCTTCACTGAGGCACAGAAAACGCAGATCAAAGCACTCCAGGAGAGTGGCGATCTTCTAGGTGCCCAGAAGATCATCCTCGGTGAGGTCGAGGGTCGAGTTGGTGGCGTAGCGGAGAAGACTGCTACTGCTGGCGACAAGATGAAAGTGGCTTTCGGGGAAGTCCAGGAGAAGATCGGTAAAGGATTACTGCCGATCGCTGAGAAGCTTGCGACTTGGATATCTGAGAAGTTTATTCCAGCAGTCCAAGACTTCTTCAAGAAGCATGGGCCGAGCATGAAGAAAATGTTTCAGGACATCGCCGACAAGATTCGTCCTGTCTTCAATTTTCTTGGAGAGAAAATACCGAAGGCTGTCCAGAAGTTCGGTGACTTCGTCAAAAACAACACTGGCACTGTGAAGGTCTTTGTCGCAGCTCTTGGTGTTCTAGCTGTGGTCCTTGGTGTAGTTGCTGCGGTTCTTTATATCTTGTCAATCAACCCGATCGTGTTGATCATTATCGCTATCGGGGTCGCTGTCGCTGCGCTCGCTGCTGGCATCAAATATCTGTACGACCGTTTTGAGATAGTGCGAACAGTCTTAGACCTAATCGTTGCTGCTTGGAAGTTTCAATTTGACATCATGCTAGCGGTAGTCAAGATGGTTTTTGCTGGCATCAAAAGTCAAGTAGACAATCTGATTGCAGTTTTCTCATCTTTGTGGCGTGCCACTCAAGGACTAAGAGAAGGCATGGTCAATATATTCGTTGGAGTTTTTGAAGGCATCAAGAACGCTCTCCGAACTGGATATAACAGTCTGATCAAGATGATCAATCCGATTATCAAGAAACTTCACAAGCTTCCAGGCTTATCGTGGCTTCCAGTTGATGGTCTTCCTGAATGGCCTGGAGATAGCGGTTCTGCTCGAGATCGATTCCAGAGTAACGATGTGACAATGATGGCTACTGGTGGGATCGTTACTAAACCGACTCTTGGTATGGTCGGCGAGGCGGGCCCTGAGGCTGTGATCCCACTGTCTAAGTTGAACATGGGTGGCGGCAGTACGACGATTAATGTGACGGTCAACGCTAGTCCTCTGTCGAGTCCGGCTGATGTAGGTTTGGCTGTGGTAGATGCGTTAAAAGCGTATGAGCGTCGTAACGGTTCGCTTCCGTTGAAGGTTGCCTAGTGGCTGCCGGGATGCCGACCTTGACTGTCGAGGTTGCGTTCACTAGCGACAGCCTGGACACGACCCCTACCTGGGTTGACATTACCTCGTATGTTCGTGCCGGGTCTGTTAGGTCGGGTCGCACTAACGAGCTAGAGGAGTACCAGGCGGGCAGCTGCTCGCTGACTCTCGATAACCGTGACCGGCGCTTCGATCCTCTCTATGCCAGTGGTCCCTACTATGGGAACCTAAAAGCCCGGAGGCAATGTCGAATTCGTGCGACATATTCGGCTGTCACTTATGACTTGTTCTACGGGTTCGTGTCTGGTTGGACTCTCTCGCCAGATCTGAGTGGTGACAGTGTCTGCCAGATCGAAGGCTACGACGGGCTCGGATATCTTGCGAGCGTAGATTTGCCTCCCGATTTTTATACTTGGACGGTCGAGAATCTTGCAGACCAGCCGGAGTCTTGGTGGCAGTTAGGTGCAACAGATTCGAGTTGCACAGACAAGATGGGCGACTACAACTGGACCTATACGACAGCGACTCCAGGTGTCGGCAGCACGCCATCTAAATGGATGGCAGGCTCCTCTACTGCGTTCGCTAACAATTTTGGTGTCATCGGGCCGATTGTCCCTCCGTCGTCGGTTGATCGAACTTGGACAGTCACAGGGTTTGTCAAGACTGAGACTGTTGGTGCTGCCGGTTTTGTCTCTCCTATTCTTGCAAACGCTGGCCCAGATAATGCGACTATCGGCATTGACGACAGTGGCAGGTTAGTCTTTAGGAACTCGAGTGCTGGCGCATCAAACAGCGGCTTCAATATCAACGACGGCAACTGGCATCACTTTGCTGTCAGTTATAGTGGCAGTGGTAGTCCCGCACGAATCTTTGTTGATGGAACTTTTTTATCGTTCTCTAGTTCTGGTTCTGGAGATTGTGGAACTGGTTGGAACCTCTTGGGAATGTCTAACCATGCTGGCGACGACGCATTTTTTACTGGAGAGTTAGCGCACGTTACGGTCTATCAAACACAACTGTCTGCTAGTTCGATAAAGACTCTTGCTGTTGCAGGCTTGCAAGGCAAGAAGGCTAGTGGTCTGGTCACGACTGCTGGTTTGATCGCTCAAGTATTACTTGCTGCTGGTTGGCCGACTGCGTGGCGCACTCTTGAAGCCGGGACCGTTAATCCTGGTGGGATGAACTGGGGACAGAATGCTCTGACAGTTTTGCAGCAGCTTGCTTTGACTGAGGGCGGGCGAGTGTTCGTAGATCAAGACGGTCAGTTGCAGTTCTATGATCGGTCTCACGATACAACAGCTGCAAGATCAATAACTTCGCAGGCTACCTACTCGGACAGCGGTCTAGCGGCGGTCGTGCCTTTCTTCTCAGTAGGGCAGATCTCTTACAGCGACGAGTATCTCGCTAACAGTGTCACTGTCTCAACGAGCGAGGGCACAACATTTACAGCATCAGATGCAACCTCCATCACAACTTATGGGACTGTCGCTAAACAGATTGACACCTTGCTTGATAGTCAGGCTGATGCTCAGACCTATGCGGACATCTATCTGAATGCGTATAAGGATCCGAGTCTCCGTATTAAAGAATGGAAGGTCGCTCCCCAGGCTAAAGGCTCGATTGCGTTTCCGTTAGTTTTGGCTGCAAGTCTGGCTGACCGAGTCACCTTCGAGATCACACCTAACAACCTTGGGAATCCAATCTCGGAGCAGTTAATTGTCGAGCAGATCGTTCACGATTTTACGCCGGATACTTGGACAACAACTTTTAGTGGGAGTCCAGCAGTTCTCGTTTGGATATTGGAAGACACAACCTATGGACTCCTCGAGTCCACAACGATCCTAGGATAGGACTATGGCATTCAGTGCGGGTACGACAAGATCAGCGACTTATCGAGTCCTAGCAACCGACTACAACCTGTCAATCAATAACGTAAATTATCTAGGGTCGGGGACTCCAGGCACTGGCAAGGCTGCGGTAATGGCTACAAGTGTGCTTGATACGTCGCTAACTACAGCAACGTGGACAAATATGCTGTTTGCGTCGGAAGAATATGACACCAGCGGTATGCACGATACGGTCAATACTGGTCGTTTGACGGTTCCGGCTAGTGAAGGTGGATTATTCCAGGTGACTGCCAGCGTCAATCTTAACCACTATTCTGCTGGCACTAAAAGCTGCGGTCTCATGTTGCGTAAGAACGCTGCTGCTAGTTCGACCGGTGGAACATTGATCGCCTATTCGATGTCGATGCTGTCAACTAACTCTTTCTTTGTTAGCGCCAGCGAATTGAATACCCACGTGCGCCTTGCCGCTGCCGACTATCTAGAACTCTTTGTGATGCAAGATTCCGGTGCTGCTCTAGTTCTTAAAGGTTCTGTTCTAGCTCACCGGTTTGGTGCGCTCTGGTTGTCGGCTTGACCGATGGCTGCTATCCAATATATTGGCGACTGGACAGCAATCCTCGCTTTCTTCATTACTCTGATCACATTGTGTGTTCTGTTGCGTAAACATATAGCGAAGCCGATTAGTGGGGCTATTCAACGACAGTTGGTTGAGGTTATCCAGACGACGGTTGAACCTCATCTCGTGTTTTTGCGTAGCGAGTTGACACTGAATGGTGGTCATTCGTTGAAAGACAACGTAAAAGATCTCCGAGACGAGTTAGAGATTGTTCGTGGTGAGATGAAAGAGATACGAGATCCTGCGAGGCGTGACCGTTCTACTGACATCTAGGAGGCATTCGATGAGTCTGAGTCTTAGCGAGTTTGCTGCTGCCGATAGTGGCCCTAACCGGGGAACCGCTCCGTGGATTGAGAGCCTCCCAGAGTGGCCGGAAATCTTTGAGGCATATAAGGCTGGGGTGAAGCTCTACCAGATCCGTACTTGGTTGATCTCGGAGCGTGGATATCCTGCTGCTGAAGTGACTAGGAGCCGGGTCGCTTATTTGTCGAGGAATCATTCTGATGAGTAATGCCGAGGATCGGCTCTTGTCGTTGCGAAAGTTCGCTGCTGACGAGAAAGTCCGACAGGCTGCTCCACCGGCAGGTTGGGCTCCAGGGTTCCGTTGGGATGGGACTCGAGGACAGATCACGACAGAGACGCTGGAAGCGGAGCCCGAAGATTGGGGAGCCCTGCTTGCTAGTCGAGGGCTGGATCCTTTGAAGTATGAGGTCGTCGGCGATTCGATTAAGTGGTGTAGTTATGACGGTTGGAAGCGTGACGAGGCAGGCGAGGATGCATATTCGACGATCTGCTATTCCTATCGGGCTGATATCCGGTTGCGCCAGCAGGCTGCGCCGGATCTTGACGCTATGTTTTTGGAGGCACGAAAACTAAAACGGAAGCCTGCGACCGTGACTGGCGATCGGGCTCTAGTGATCTTGGTATCTGATTGGCAGGTCGGTAATGCTGACGCTGGTGGTATTGCATCTCAGCTCGAGAAAATTGCAGCGCTCCCTCAGCTCTGCGTGGACAGACTTCGTAGCCTACGCAGAGGCAATGTCCAGATTGGCGAAATAGTCTTAGCCGGTATGGGCGACCTTGTCGAGGGCTGCTCCGGGTTCTATCCAGCGCAACAGTCAATGGTGCAGTTAGACCGCAGAGAGCAGACACGGGTCGTCCGTCGAGGGCTCCTGGATCTTGTGAAAGCCCTGGCACCTCTTGCTCCGAAGGTCACTGTCACTGCGGTGGCTGGTAATCATGGGGAGAACCGTCAAAACGGTAAAGCGATAACTAGCCCTAACGATAACGATGACGTTGCTGTCTTCGAGCAGGTCGCTGAGATCTGTGCCGAGAATCCTACCGTCTTCGGGCACTTGTCCTGGAGACTCCCTACAGATCGGATCGCAGTCTCGCTTGAGGCTGGCGGCTTGCATATCGGGTTCACTCATGGCCATCTGGCAAAACCGGCTGGAGATCCCGCCTCGACGTTATGGAAGTGGTGGACTGCTCAGGCTATGGGCCGAGAGTACGAGGGTATCGCAGATGCACAGATCTTGTGCTCCGGTCACTACCACCATCTCAACGTCAGGAGCCAACAGGGTCGAGTCTTGTTTATTGCTCCGAGCCTTACGGCTGTTGGTGACTGGTGGGCGAACTCGACAGGGATGCGAACAGACCCAGGGACACTCACCTTCGTTGCCGGTCCTGACGGCTGGTCAAACTTGGAGATCCTCCGATGACTACTCCTGAGAACGAGAACGTCGATCCTCAAGTCTTGCCAGATCTCCGGGTCGTTTCGGTAATCCACGATAACGATCTCGACGGACTGAAGGTCAGTTACGACGACGACCTCATCGGCGGCTTTGAGGCTCTAGGGATCTTGATCGCTGGAGCGTTCAAACATCTCTGCTATATCGCAGATGTTAATGTTGACCTCGATGTTGATGCTTATATGGGCGACGACGAAGCGGAAGAAGATGAGTGATCTTGATCAGATGTCAACAGTGCAGCCAACAGATCGACTTGATCGCAGGCTGCTGTCCTAATTGTGGTTGGCTCACAACAGAAAGAGATAACAATGTTCACCAAATTGCTCCTCGAGCGTATGGCTCGATCCTTCACGGCCAGTTTCCTTGCGGTCTTGGCTGCGGGTGCCATCAACGCTGACGTATCAGTCCCAGCACTCAAGGCTCTAGTCGTCGGTGCGATCGCCAGTGGCGTGTCTGCTTGTATTTCGATGATCTCCCAGTTTGTTGGAGATCCCGACTCGACTTCGTTTATCAAGTGAGTGACGCTAAGGCCGAACCGGTCGTGACGATCAGTGCGATAATTACCAGAGCAGACGGCACTATCGAAGATTTAGGTGTTGTCGCCTCGAACGTGACTACGGCTTCTCCAATTCGTGAGAAGCTTCGAATCTTAATGAGGAGAGACTAATGCCAGCATCAACAGCGGTCGTGAACACAGGCCGAGCGATCATCACTAGCCGACTTATCGGGACTGCTACTGGAGTTCCTCATCACGTCGCGTGGGGTACCGGAAGCACCGCCGTGGCGCTAACCGATACCACGTTGACAGAACCTGGCGAAGCTCGCACACTCGGCACCGGAACACAAACCACAACGACAACAACCTCCGACACTCTCAACGTCACAGGGACAATCGTTGCAACAGGTACCAGAACTATCGGAGAGGCAGGATTATTCACGGCTGCAACTGGCGGGACATTGTTCGTCCGTGGTGTTCTCGCCTCGACGATCGGCCTCACAACCGGCGACAGCATTGCCTTTACATTCAACGTCCAGATCACATCCGCAGTTGTGTAACGATGACTGCACTCGATGACTGGTGGGCTGTTGAAGCCGATCAGTCTCTTACCGATTCTGAGAAGGTAGCCCTCTACAACGATATTCGGGCAGCGGCTTTTCTAGCGGTCG
>Ga0114978_10001893_pt1 | contig 17483 bp, 16 predicted proteins | sample S_140212_EF_Meta_FD_87027 | JGI IMG/M metagenome (GOLD analysis project Ga0114978, IMG submission 87027) | Freshwater microbial communities from Lake Simoncouche, Canada to study carbon cycling - S_140212_EF_MetaG | ecosystem: Environmental > Aquatic > Freshwater > Lake | place: Lake... | reverse complement strand
GCGCGCAGGCGCAAGCCCAAGATCGTCGCCAACACCTCGTCGTGGGAACCCTCGCGCATCACGCCGCTGGGCGTGGTCACTTCGCTACGCCGACTCGAGCAGCAGCTCGCGCCCGACAAGGCGCAGTCGCTGCGCGCGGAGATCACCGAGCTCGAGCTCAAGTACTTCGGCCCGAACGCCGCGCAAACCAGCGATTCCGAACTGCAGGGCGTGGTCGAGAAGTGGCAACGCGCCTAAGGCAAGCATGCCGCCGAGATTCGGTTCAACCGCCCGCGACATCGCGCGCGCTGACTCTTTCTCCGCTTACTCTTTCTCTCGGGACAGCACCCTGCCGTCTTCGGCCACGGTGATGTCCCAGGTCACGCCAGAAAGCTCGATATCGGCGCTGTAGACGGTCTTGCCGTCCTTGGTCTCGCGCTCGATCTCGGTGATCTTGCCACCGACGCTCTCATGCTCAAGCGACGCACGCACCACGGCGGGCACCTCGTTCATGGTGACGGTGACCTCGTTCTCGCCTTCTTCCTCGCGCATCGAGGCGCAGCCGACGAAGGTGGTGATCGAGGCGATGGCGGCGATGGTGGCGAAACGGTTCATGGGGGCGGAACGGGTCATGGGGGGCTCCTGAAATTTGTGGAGTCGCAGGGTACGCGCAAACGACAAGACCCCCGCTCGGCGGAGGTCTTGGTCGGTTCCAAAGGAAATCGGGGTGACAGGATTTGAACCTGCGGCCTCTTGCTCCCGAAGCAAGCGCTCTACCAAGCTGAGCTACACCCCGGATCCGGCCACGAACTACCCGTGCGGGGTCGATGAGAATACCCAACGCAGGAAGTCGGCACAAGGGTCGGCATGCGAGGGACATGCGTCGGTCATGCGTCGGTCATGCGCCAGTCATGCGACCTCACATGCGACCGCACACGGGCCGGACACAGCATCAGCAACAGGTCATCAATCGAGCCCACTCGCAGCAAATCCGCTGAAGTTGCTCCCTCTTGCCAAGGTAAGTGACTATCGTGACGCCCTCATCGCAGCGCAGGTTATCGCGCAAGGATCGGCCAGCGTCTCTCGCCGACACCTACCGCGCATGGCGTGCCTGCGTGAAACGGGTCTATTGGTTCGGACTCGCTTCCTCGTCAGTTGTCGGTCGTCAGTTGTCGGTTGAGATCGGCATGGTGCAGATGTTCTGCACCGTGATGCATAACCGCGGGATTCCGGGCCCGCATCGTATGTACATGGAGATTATTGAATGAGCAAGAGAAGTACTTTGAGCATTGTGGCTGCGTTCTGCCTGACCGCCATCATCGCTGACGCCACCCTCGGTGGCACCGCGCCAATGGCCGCTAGTGGCACCAAGCGTCGCGTGAGCGCGGTCGTCAACACCGTGACCGCGGTCGTCACTATTCCAGTCGTCGAGAAGAAGATCGAGACGACCCAAGTCTGGGTTCCTGAAGTCACCGAAACCGTCGTCACGGAAATCAGCAAGGTCGCTGAGGAGCCGTTCCGTCCGTACATCCCGTTGGCCACCGCGCTGATGAGCCTTGACTGCAACGCGAACTCCATTCCTGACAGCACCGAGATCTCCAACGGCGCGCAGGACTCCGACAGCGACGGCACTCTCGACAGCTGCGAGTTCGCCATCGGCGATCTCAACCTGAACGGCTTCATCGATAGTTACGACGTGAGCATCCTGCTCGGTTGGTGGGGAATCACCAATCCGCTCTACGGCGATCTCAATGGCGACCATGTCGTCAACGCCTACGACCTGGGAATGATCCTCGGCCGTTACGGCGTCGTCACCTTCTGATCGGCGCAACGAAAGCCTGCAATTCCTGCGAGGGCCGCATCCGCGGTCCTCGCTTTCTTTTTGCTTCAAATTCAGGGACCTATCGAGTCCAAGAATACCCACGCGGCTCACGCCTCCTGACGCACATTCAAATCCGCCCGCTCAAACTTATAGATTTGCGAGTTCAACTTCTTTACTTTCCTGAATCAACTTGCATCGTCCCATCGGTCGGCAGTCTTTCGAACTGCACGATCGACTGAAGAACTGTCCCCACAAACAATTGATTTGGAGTTAGCACATGAAGGTGGATATGGCATTGAAAGTGGCCGCGCTTGTCGCGGCCGCCGCGGTTACCGCTGTAAGCATCGGTGACACCCGAGCAGTTTCATCGAGCGGCTCGAAGAAAAAGGTCGATGCCGTCGTCGACAACGTTTCGAAGAAGGTCGTCTCCCACGCCGTGAAGAAGCGCGAGCGTGAAGAAGACGCCTGGCAGGACGACATCGAGAGTTCGTGCTCGAGCGACTTCCGAAAGTGCGTGGAGGAGCCCATCCGCCCGTACCTTCCGAGTTGCACCGTGTTCATGATGTTCGACTGCAATTCGAACGGCATCATGGACTACAACGAGATCGCGGCCGGCGCGCTCGATGTGGATAGCGACCATGTGCTCGACAGTTGCGAGCGCGCTGTCGGCGACTTCAATCTCGACAGTGTGATCAACGAGATCGACCAGGGCATGCTCCTGGCGAAGTGGGGCGCTGTGGCTCTGACTGGCTCTACCTACGGCGATCTCAACAATGACGGTTTCGTGGACGCTATGGATCTCGGCATCCTGCTCGGCCGCTTCGGCCTGGTGGTGTTCTTCGACCACGGCAACGGCGAGTGAGTCGATACATCTTGTAAACATCATGGAGCCGCCCTTCGGGGCGGCTCCATTCTTTTTCACACGCCATTGCTCATCCGCCCGGCGGCGTGGTGTGATCGCCGAAGTACTTCTCGCTGCGATAGCGCAGCCACACCCGCAGCTGCTCGGGCACCTGCTCGCGCTGCTCGTGCGTGAGCCGCTCGTACAGCTCCATCGCCTTCGCGCGCTCGGCGCGGCACGCCGCATTTTTGTGCGCGTCCCACAGGCTCCGCGCCAATCGAATGCGACGACAGGCCTCCTTCACGAGTTCTGCGCTGGTCGGCGGCTTGTTGCTCGGTTTCTTCTTTGCGGGCACGGAGGCATTAGACAGCCGATTGCGTTAGGGTGGCGCGGCCGCATGACCGACCAACCGCACAACCCGCTCCACGGCCTCACCCTTGAGGCGATACTCACCAAGCTCGTCGAGCGTCATGGTTGGGAAGCTCTCGGCGAACGCATCCGCATCCGCTGCTTCACCCACGATCCGACCATCAAGTCGAGCCTGGCGTTTCTTCGCAGGAACCCGTGGGCGCGGCAGAAGATCGAGTCTTGGTACCTCTACGACCTGCGCCGCGGCTACGGCGGCGCGTAGTGACTTAGCCAAGCTGGCGAATGCAGCGCTGCCACGCGGCGCAGCCGATGCGCGTCGAATAAGCGCGTTCGAGCGCCGCCAGCCCGCGCGCGCCCATCGCCTCGGCCGATCCTGGGATCGACTGCAGCTGACGAATCGCCGCCACCAAACTGGCGCAGTCACCGTTGGCAACGGCGAAACCACAGTTTTCCTCGGCAATCACCCGCGCAACCTCGCTCGCGGCCGGGCCGATGTAAATCGTCGGACGCGCCGCCGCCATCACGCCGTAGAACTTGCTCGGAAGCAGAAGCCCTTCAAACCGATCGGCCACCAGCACGAGGTGCGCGTCGCCGAGTGAGAGCAGATCGCCCAGCCGCGCGCGCGGTTGGTAGGGCTTCATGATCACATTCTTGATCCCGTGCTTTTGCACGAATTCCTCGATGCGCGGGCGGGTTACACCGCCACCCACAAACACCCAGCGGATCTGATCGTCGCCGCGCAATTCAAGCATGGCCTGACAGACCGAACTCACATCGTGCCCGATGCCGCAGTTGCCCGAGTATTCGATGACGAAACGATCGCCGATTTCCCACTCCGCGCGATAGATGTTCGTTGACCTGTTGCCGTCACCATGCACGCCACGCACCTCTTCGGCGTCGGCCCACGGCGTGATCGTCGTGACCTTGGCAGGATCGACGCCCTTGGCGAGCACCAACTCGCGCATGCATCGCCCGAGCACCACCACCGCATCGGCCTGCGTGAGACAGAATCGATCAAGCCGATCGAAGATGCGATGCGTGAGCGACCCGCGCTTGATGACACCCGCGGCCAACGGAACCTCTGGATAGAGATCCATCGTCCAGAAGACGAACTTGCTCCCCTTGATCCAGCGCAGAAACAGCCCAATCAGCGCGATAAATGGCGGAGTTGTGAGGCAGATCACCACATCGTGCCGCGGCAAGGTGAGCGCCTTCAGGAAGCCCGCGAGATTGAACACGGTGAAATCAACTGAACGCGAGAGAAGGCTGCGCTTGCGAAAGACATTGCTACCGACGCGATGGATGCGAATTCCATGGACCGTCTCGTCAGCTTCGAGTCGCCCACCGCTCTGGCCGTAGGTGCTGCGCGACGCCAACGCGGAAACCTGATCGCCGTTGTTCTGCAAGTAGCACGCGAGATCGAACGCATGCTGCGCCGTCGCGGAAACATCGGGGTAGAAAAACTGGTTGAGGATGAGCACCGACTGGCTGCGCGGCGCCTCGATCGCGCGCACGATCTGCTCCACGGCGGCCTTGGTTGAGAAGAGCCGCATCCACAGCGCTCTGCCGCGTTCCTTGGCGCCGTCGAGCATCTCCTGCCTGTCGACCTGCCTGTCGACCTGCCCGTCGACCTGCCCGTCGACCTGCCCGTCGACCAGGCCGTCGACGAGTTCCTCCACCAGCCGCTGCAGCGTCGCCGCATCGCCGCCAGTGCAAACCTTTCCAACCCGCTCACTGTTGATCAGCGACTCAAGGTCGTTGTGCGGATTGATGCGCGCGAGCACGGGAATTCCCGCCTGCATGTAGGTCAGGAACTTGCCGGGGATGTTGTGCGACTTGTGACGCGGGTCGAGCGCAACGATGCCAACATCGCACTGCTCAAGCAATCCCGCGATCTCCGTCGGCTCGATTTCCTTGTGAAACAGCACATTGTCGAGACCTTCGCGCTCGACCGTCGCGGCAAACCGCGCGGTGTCGCTGCCGCCGCCAACAAACAAGAAGCCGATGTCCCGGCGGTCGCGCATGCGCACGACCAGATCGATGAAGACATCCATCCCCTGCGCTACGCCCATGTTTCCCGCGTAAACGAAGATCTTGCGTCCAGCCAACCGCGTCTTTGAAACATCGATCGTGCAACCGACCGACGGCGCCGGACTCAGCCAGTTCTGCAGCACCTCGAGCGAACGCCCTGCTTTCGCTGCCCACTTTGACATGTACGGCCGATTCGCCTCGGTCTGCACGCCAATGGTGTCGGCAACCGCGTACTGCCCGCGCTCGATGAATTTGAAGAACCAGTACGCCGGACCGCGGCGCATCAGGCCCATGTCGACCGCCCACTCAGGGAAGATGTCGCGCAGGATCAGATAGCTTTTGCAGCCACTTTCGCGGCGCAAACGCTTAACGATCGGCCCGAGAAAAATCGTGGGCGAGTACCAAACGATTCCGTCAAAGCGCAACTTGCGTAGGCCGCTCGCGCCCATCGCCCGCAACAACACATAGGGCAGCCGCAATTCATTGATGGTGCGACGCACATAGTTCACCCGCTTGGTCGGCGGCGTGCGCACGCGAAGTACGGTGATGTTGCCGGTGCGCTCGATCTTCCATGGCTCGACGAGATCACTCGCGGGAACAATGACGAACGGCTCGTGCCCCTGCGCAGCGAACTCCTGCACGAGGTCGCGCATCTGCACCGCACCTGAAATCTTCAGGGGCGGGTAGGTGTCGGCGATGATCGCAATGCGCATGAAATGAAGCCTGGAGCAGTCGTGCGAATTCAGGTCGAGCGATGCCAGACCACGCGGTTCACATAGTCGGTGTAGCTCATGATGATGCGCAACACCTTCTCGGACACATTGTTGGTCGCGTAGTCATCGACCAGTCGCAGCGAACGCTCGGCGCCGCGCGGCTGATGGTCGAGGATCGCGAGCCCCTGCAGAATGCGCTCGACATTGAGGCCCGTCATCATCACCGCGCCCTCTTCCATGCCCTCGGGACGCTCGTGCGCCTCGCGGATGTTGAGCGCGGGAAAGTTCATGATCGACGATTCTTCGGTGATGGTGCCGCTGTCGCTCAGCACCGCTTTCGCCTTCATTTGCAGGTGAACATAGTCGCTGAACCCGAGCGGCTTGAGCAGCTGCACGCGCGGATGGAACGATGCGCCCGTTGCTTCGATGCGCTTGCGCGTGCGCGGATGCGTCGAAACGATCACCGGCATGTCGTAGGTCGAGGCGACGGCGTTGAGCAGCGTCACCATGCGGGCGAAATTGGTGTCGGAGTCGATGTTCTCTTCGCGATGAGTGCTGACGACGAAGAAGCGCCCCGCCTCGAGGCCCATGCGCGCGAGCGCGTCGGACGATTCGATCTTGTCGCGGTAGAACTCAAGAACCTCGCGCATCGGGCTGCCGGTCTTGATGACCATGTCGGGCGGAAGACCCTCGCGCAGCAGATACTCGCGCGCGATCTCGCTGTAGGTCAGGTTGATGTCGGCGGCATGATCGATGATGCGGCGATTGATCTCCTCAGGCACGCGCTGATCGAAGCAACGGTTTCCCGCCTCCATGTGGAAGGTCGGAATCTTGCGCCGCTTGGCGGAGAGAAGCGAGAGACAACTATTGGTGTCGCCCAGAATGAGGACCGCATCGGGGCGCAGTTCGGCGAGCAACTTGTCGGCAGCAATGATGACCTTGCCGATCGTCTCGGCAGCGTTTCCGCCAGCGGCCTCGAGAAAGTAATCAGGCTTCCTGATGCCGAGATCCTCGAAGAAGATCTGGTTGAGCTCGTAGTCGTAGTTCTGGCCAGTGTGAACGATCGCGTGATCGCAGTGCTGGTCGAGGAGGGCCATGACGCGCGAGAGCCGAATGATCTCCGGTCGAGTGCCAACGATCGTGACGACCTTCAGCTTCTTCACCTCAAATTTTTTTACTTCGAGTTTGTTTACTTCGAGTTTCTTCATGGCAAAGCCTCGCTTGTTCACCTGCTGCCCTGCGCTCAGTCGACCAATTGCGGAACGCGTCCCTCGACGATGTCGCGCATGAAGTCGAGCTTCATCAGCAGTTTCTTCATGCCGTCGAGGTCGAGGCGATGGGTGTTGTGCGAGTTGTAGTCGGTTGACTGGGTGATCTTGATCTCGCCCTGCTCGAAGTAGCGGCCGTAGTTCAGGTCGCGCGTGTCGGCGGGAACGCGGTAGAAATCGCCGAGGTCATGCGCGCCGGCCATTTCCTCGCGGCTGCAAAGCGCTTCGTAGAGCTTCTCGCCGTGGCGGGTTCCGATGATGTCGATCGGATGGTTGGGCCGACCCATCAGCTCGCACACAGCGCGCGCGAGAACCTCGATGGTTGCAGCGGGCGCCTTCTGCACAAAGATGTCGCCGTTGCTGCCGTTGGTGAAGGCGTAGAGCACGAGGTCGACGGCGTCGTCGAGCGTCATCATGAAGCGCGTCATGCTCGCATCGGTGATCGTGATCGGCTTGCCCTCGTTGATCTGGTTTACGAACAGCGGAATAACCGAGCCGCGCGAAGCCATCACATTTCCGTAGCGCGTGCCGCAGACAACGGTCTGGCCCGGGCTCAGGTTGCGGCTCTTGGCGACCATGACCTTCTCCATCAGCGCCTTCGACATGCCCATCGCGTTAATCGGATAAACGGCCTTGTCGGTGCTGAGGCAGACAACGCGCTTGGCGCCGCAGGCAATCGCAGCGTCGATCACATTGTCGGTGCCCATCACATTGGTGCGCACCGCCTCCATCGGAAAGAACTCGCACGAGGGAACCTGCTTGAGCGCGGCGGCGTTAAACACGAAGTCCACGCCCGCCATCGCATTGCGCACGCTCGAAAAATCGCGCACATCGCCGAGGTAGAACTTCAGCTTCGGATTGTTGTAGCGCTTGCGCATGTCGTCCTGCTTCTTCTCATCGCGACTCAGAACTCGGATCTCGCCGATGTCGGTGTGAAGAAATCGGCGCATCACTGCGTTGCCGAAAGATCCGGTGCCGCCAGAGATGAGAAGCGTCTTGTTCTTAAAATTCGAATCGAGCATGGGATTCCTGTGCGTCGTGCGCTAGTTGCCGAAAAGAGCTTGGTTTCGCTGCCTGTCCTCGTACATCTCCGCGACCAGCGCAGGCCAGTCGGGCGAGATGAAGCCCGTCGCCTCGCGGAAGCGACTTCCATCGAGCGAACGGTCAAGCTCGAAGGTGTCATCGGGACGAATCGTGATTTGCTTGCCGTAGGTCTTCGCGATCATCGAGAGCAGGTCGAACTTTCCGACCCGCGGCGCCGCAGCGTGCCAGAGGCCGTGCATCTCGGGATGCGGGATGACATGGTCGCGAATGATGCGCGCGAGCGTGACCGTGGGAAATCCAGAGAAGAACGCCTTGCGGAAGCCCTTGCACTCGGCGCCCTGCATCATGAACCACTCGACCAGGCTGCGACGGGTGTCGATCTCGTGGCCGATGATCGAGGTGCGCACGGTGATCGAGTTTCGATAATGCACTTCGCCCGCGGCCTTCGACTGGCCGTACACATCGGTCGCGTCGGTCGGATCCGACTCGCGGTACATGCCCTTGTCACCCTTGAAGACGCAGTCGGTGCTGATGTGACTCAGGCGGCACCCCGCATTGGCGGTCAGCGCGGCGAGCGAATGGGGAAGGACGGCGTTGGACATGTAGGCGATCGATGGATCGTTGCCCGCATCGATGTGCTTGGTCGCGCCGACGCAATTCACGAGCACGCTCGGACGCACCTCGTCCATGACCTTCTGCAGGTCGGAGAATCGAGTGGCATCGACGGGCATAATGAGGGCCGCATCGGTCACGCTCTGCAGTCGAGCCTTCACCGCGTCGCCGCGCAGCGTGCCAACAACGCGCAGGGCCGGACTCTGTGCGAGCACGCGTAACACCGCGTTGCCGAGCAGGCCGCTGGCACCGAGGACAAGGATGGTTTGCTTGGCGGGATGGTTCATCTTGAATCGAGGCGCGGAGGATGCCATCCCCCCGTTGCAGGGGAGGATGCGTTCGGACAATCGGCCAAAAAATGAACCGATCACGGCATTTCCCGATGGTTCGTCAGAACTCTCGCGAGCCGAAATGACGCTTTGGTGGCTCGGTCGGCGCGCCACTCGCGCGCTCGTGCTTGAATTCGCTTGGTTTGACCTCGGATGTTCGTTAGCCTCCTTCGATGGGTCAGGAACATCCATCTCGCCGACAGGTGCTCCTTCAGGGGCTCGGCGCCCTCTCAGCGATGGTCGCCCTCAGCCGACGCGCCCACGCGGCTCCCAACCTTCCGATCCCTCCGTCGCCGCCGCGCCTGCTCTCGGACCCCGTGATCCGGCTGGCGTCCTTGGGCGAGAGTGAGCTTGTCGGCGGAGTCCCCTTCGCCAAGCGATGGTTCGGCGACACCTTTGAAGGCAACGCCATCCCCTTCCACGGTTGCGAGAACTGCGACGACTTTCCACCACCGAGCGAGTCGGTCGATGTTGCGATCGTCGGCGGCGGGCTGTCGGGCCTGGCCACGGCGTACCAATTGCGCGACCGCAACACCGTGCTCTTCGAACTGCGCCCGCGCATGGGCGGCAACGCGATGGGCGAGGCGTACGGCGACCAGTCGTGGAGCCTCGCGAGCGCGTACTTCATTCAGGCCAAACGCGGCGGACCGCTGGCGACGCTCTACGACGAGCTCGGGCTGCCCGCGCAATGGCGGCAAGATTCCGGCGGATTCTCTTTTGAATATGACGGCGTCGTCGGCAGCGATCTCCTCGGCCCCGATCCTTCTCCCGCCGACAAGCGTGCGCTCGCAGCCTATCGCGAGGCGGTGCTGCGCTTCGCTGGGCGCGACTACCCCGAGATCCCCTTCGAAGGCCGCGCCAACGCCATCATCACCGAGCTCGATGGACGCAGTTTTCGAGGCGACCTCGAGCTCCGTTGCGGAACGCTCCCGCCGCGATTGGCTTATTTGTTGCAGGCGTACTGCTACTCAAGCCTCGGCGTTGGCTTCGACGAACTGAGCGCCGCGGCGGGCTGGAACTTCGTTGCCGCCGAGGAATTTGGCCGAAATGTGCTGCCCACCGGCAACGCGGGTCTCGCGCAGGCGCTGTGGAACCAAGCGCGCGCGCGGGTGCGCATGCGCGCCAGCTGCACCGTTGCGGAAGTTCGGCTCGTCGACGGCGGCTCGCATGTTTTCTGGCGCATGAGCGACGCAACCCGACGCACCACCTTCGCGCGCCATGTGGTCATGGCCAACTCCAAACACATCGCCCGCCATGTGTTGCCTTGGTTGGGCGCCGTCGACGAGCCGAAGCTCGAGGCGATGCACCGCGTTCCCACCGTCGCCTACATCGTGGCGAATGTGGTGCTTTCGCGCCCACTCGCGCGCGATTTCTACGACCTCTATCTCGGCGGCGGCCGCGCGTTTCCCATGGACGACAACGCGTTCGAGCAGCATCGCGTTATCACCGACGCGGTCAACGCCGGCTTCGCCACCTCTCCCAGCACCGGCGCGATCACGCTCTACTGGCCGCTTCCCTGGCACACCGCGCGATTCAGCATCGTCAACGAAGAAGACTGGCGCGCCTACGCAGAGTTGGCCGCGCCGCAGATCCTCGCCAAGCTCGGGCACTTTGGACTCGCACCGCGCGATGTCACCCAAGTGCGGCTCTCGCGTTGGGGCCACGCGATGCCGTTCGCTGGTCCCGGCGCCATTTCCAGCGGGCTGCCGCAAGAACTCCGCCGCCCGATCGGTGATCGCCTTTGGTTCGCCAACCAAGACAACTGGCTGCTTCCCGCGGTGGAGACCTGCCTCACCGAAGCAATGTGGGTTTCGGCGGCGGTGCAATCAGCGCTCGGATGAGCTTCAATTGCCTGAATTCAGCTCATTGCGTGGTCGGCGAACGCGCCCTCCCTGCGGAAAGTCAGGTCAGCGCTGGCCTCGATCGCCCTTCAACCCGCGACCTGGAAGCCTGTGAGCCGCCCGATGCGATTTCCAGCGCGGCGATCAACGAGGTTACAGACCGCTTTGCTCGCGGACCGTGGTTCGTTTGAAACTTTGCCTGCGCGCGCGGACTTTCTCAAATCGTTCGCTCCTCGCAGCCGATGCATGACGGTGGCTTGCGCAGTGCTTGGCGCGATGGTTCGCGCAAGGACTCGGACCAAGACTGCAGACCTCCATCACCGCCATTTGCTTGGTCGGGCGACTGCCTCGGTGTACACTCGACTGGCTTCGACCTCATTACTTTCTAAGGATTCCCCATGTCGGAAACTCTTGAATACGCCCCTACCGACCGCGAGCAGTCCTTCCTTTCAACGGTCGAGGACACTCGCCACGAGCGCAACATCATCAACAGCCTTGCGCCGTTTCTCGATGAGCGGGCGCCCGAGGACATGCGCGGCCTTTACACATCGAACGAACTGATCCAACTGCGCGTCCTCAAGGGCACCGAGCGCGATGTCGAGAAGCGCATGCCCGTCAAGATCACGCGCCACTACTTTGAGCTGGCGAAGTCGAGCGCGCCCATCCGTCGCATTGTGAAGGCCGATCCGGAAGAGACCCAGGATCTCGCGGGCTCCGAAGACCCGGGCTTTCAGATGGACTACAGCCCCGTCGAAGGCATGCTCCACAAGTACGAAATGGGGCTGCTCTATGTTGTGTCGACCTGTTCGGCGCACTGCCGCTTCTGCTACCGCGAGGAGTTGATCGCGCGCAAGGAGATCACGCGTCAGGACGGCACCGTTGCCAAGAAGGGCCTCGCCGCCATTCCCGAAGTCACCGCCTACATCGGGCGCTTCAACGCCGAGGTCGCGGCCAACGGTGGCCGCCATCCGGTCTGCGGCCGCGAGAAACTGCGCGAAGTGCTGATGTCGGGTGGCGACCCGATGGTGCTCAACAATTCGAAGATCGCCGCGTGGCTCGCCGCGCTCGCTGAAGCGGGCGTTGAGTCGATCCGCATCGGCACCAAGGAAATGGCCTTCTACCCCGAGCGTTTCGATGAAGCGTTCGTGTCGATGCTCGATCGGTTCCACGAGTCGTACCCCGAGGTCGGGCTGCACATCGTCGTCCACTTCGAACATCCCGACGAGTTCCTCGCCAAGGACTCCGACGGCCAGTATGTTCGCAACCCAACCGGATTCCTTCAGTGGGTTCCCGCAACCGGCGCTGCTATGCGTCGTCTCGTTCAGCGTGGTTGGCTGAGCATCGAGAACCAGTCGCCGATCATCAAGGGAATCAACGACGATCCCGACGCCCTGCGCATTCTTCAGCGTGAATTCAAGCGCGCCGGTGGTGAAAACCACTACTTCTTCTGCGGCCGCGACATCGTGGCCTACCGCTCGTTCAATGTGCCAATGGAGCGCGCCTGGCACATCCTCAACGAGTCGCAGAAGGGTCTCTCTGGCATCGAGAACCACGCGCGACTTTCGATCACGCACTACAAGGGCAAGACCGAAGTCAACGCGGTCACCAACACACCGATCCCGGGCCTGGCCGGCAGCGAGAAGGGCGTCGTGATCTTCAAGATCCTCCGAAACGCCGGAAACGCGGCTGATCGCGGCAAGGTTTGCATCGTCGGTCGCAACCCAGAGGCACTCTGGTTCGACGGATATGACGACCGCGTGCTGTACGACGAAGCCGGGCTCTACGCCTACTCGCGCGTGAAGAGCGCGCGCGTCACCCACGCCGCACCGTCCCCTGGCTGCCGATGATCGACAAGCGCGTTGCGAACGCCCATGCGGCGGTGGCCGACGTCTTCGATGGCGCGACGGTCATGATCGGTGGGTTCGGCGAGGCCGGAAGCCCGATTGAGCTGATTCACGCCCTGATCGACCAGGGCGCGTCGCGGCTTGTGGTTGTCAGTAACAACACCGGGAGCGGCGAAGTCGGACTGGCGGCGTTGCTCAAGGCTGGGCGCGTTGCGAAAGTGGTCTGTTCGTTTCCGCGCACGGCGAACTCGACGGTGTTCCCCGAGCTCTACCGCCGCGGCGAGATCGAGCTTGAACTGGTTCCCCAAGGCACGCTCGCCGAGCGCATTCGCGCTGGCGGTGCAGGAATTCCTGCGTTCTTCACTCCGACCGCCGTTGGAACGCCCCTCGCGCAAGGTAAAGAGCACCGCGTGTTCAACGGACGCGAGCATGTGCTTGAGCATGGAATCCGCGCCGACTTCACCCTGATCAAGGGACGCACCGCCGACACGCACGGCAATGTCGTGTACCACGCAACGGCGCGCAATTTTGCGCCGCCGATGGCGATGGCGGGCACGGTGACGATCGTGCAAGTGGCCGAAGTCGTCGACGCGGGCGGGCTTGATCCTGAATCGGTCGTAACGCAAGGGATCTTCGTCGATCGCATCGTGCACATCCCAAGCCCCGCGCAAGAGTCCGAACTCATTGCTTCGGGAGCGAGTTACCCATGACCAAGGACGCCCCCGCCATCGGTTGGAGCCGCGACGATATCGCTCGTCGACTCGCGCGCGACATTCCCAACGGCTGGTATGTCAACCTCGGGATCGGCATTCCCGAGCTGGTCGCGCGCTTCGTGCCTGAGGGGCGCACGCTGGTCTACCACACCGAGAACGGCCTGTTGGGAATGGGTCCATCTCCCGCCGCCGGCAAGGGCGACCCCGAGCTCATCAACGCGGGCAAGCGGCAGGTGACCGCCCTTGCAGGCGCGTCGTTCTTCGATCAAGCGACCAGCTTTGCGATGATCCGCGGCGGGCATCTCGACCTGAGTGTGCTCGGTGCGCTGCAAGTTGCCTCCAACGGCGATCTCGCCAACTGGTCCACCGGCGGCTCCGACGCGATCCCCGCCGTCGGCGGTGCGATGGATCTGGTCGCGGGCGTGAAGCGCGTGTTCGTGATCACGCAACATGTGACCAAGGAAGGCGAGCACAAACTCGTCGAACGTTGCACCTATCCGCTGACTGGCTGCGGTGTCGTCAACCGCATCTACTCTGATCTGGCCGTGGTCGATGTCACGCCCGATGGATTCCGGGTTGTCGAACTTGCGCCCGGCGTCGATTTCGCATTCCTGCAGAAGAACACCAGCGCCCCGCTGCTTGCGCCCATTTCGTAACTGCTGCGCGCGCCCGAACCAAGTCGCTCTCCGCCTCACCTCTCGACAACTTAGGTAGACCCAACGCCATGGACACCTCCGCGACCACCACCCGAAGCGCCGAACTTTTCGCGCGCGCCAACCGCGTTCTTCCTGGTGGAGTCAGCCGAAATACTGTCCTGCGCGCGCCGATCCCGCCCTACGCCGACTTCGGTTCGGGCTGCCGGATCACTGACCTCGACGGCGTCAGCCGCATCGACTTCTCCAACAACATGGCGTCGCTCATCCACGGCCACGCCTATCGGCCGATCGTCGATGCGGTGTCGGCGCAACTCGCGCGAGGCAGCGCGTTCATGATGGCCACCGAGTCGGAGGTGATCTACGCCGAACACCTCGCGTCGCGCAGCGTTGGCTTTGAGCGCCTGCGCTTTGTGAACTCGGGCACCGAGGCGCTCATGGCGGTGCTCAAGGCTGCGCGCGCTTTCACGGGTCGGCCGAAGGTCGCGAAGATCGAGGGCGCCTATCACGGCGGCTACGACTACGCCGAAGTGAGCCAAGAGCCAAAGCCGGACACTTGGGGTACGACCGATCATCCCAACAGCGTGCCGCTCGTCCACGGATCGCCGCGCTCGGCGCTCGAGGATGTTGTGATCCTGCCCTTCAACGATGTCGATCGCGCAATCGCGCTCCTCAACGCGCACAAGACCGATCTCGCCTGCGTGCTGCTCGACCTCATGCCCCACCGCGTCGGACTCAAGCCCGCCGACCCTGCGTTTGTCGCGGCGATTCGCGAGTGGACCGCGGCCAATGGCGCGCTGCTCGCGCTCGATGAGGTCATCACCTTCCGCACCGAAGTGGGCGGACTCCAGTCGCGATACGGCTTCACCGCCGACCTCACCGCCATCGGCAAACTCATCGGTGGCGGCTTTCCCGCGGGCGCAATCGCTGGCCGCGCCGATGTGATGGAGGTCATGAACCCCAACGCCTCGAAGCTGCTCTATCCGCTCTCGGGAACCTTCTCGGCAAACCCGATCACGATGACCGCTGGTTTCATCGCCATGCGCGACTTCAACGCCGCCGCGGTTGCTCGGCTGAACACCCTCTGCGCGCGCGCGATGCACGGAATCGAAGAGGCGATCGGGCGCACGGGCGCGACTGCGTGCGTCACCGGAACCGGATCGATGTTCCGCGTGCACATGAAGGCAACCCCGCCCGCCAACTATCGCGAGGCGTACAACACCGCCGAAGAAACGAAGCAGTTGAAGATGCTCCTGAACCACCTCTTCGCCGAGGGATTCCTGATGATCAACACCTGTTCGGCCACGCTCTCGACGCCGATGACCGAATCGGACATCGACGCGCTTGTCGCGGCGATCGAAGGCGGATTGCGAAAGATCCGCGCGAGCTGAAGCCAACCCGCCTCAAACGCGGCGCACCTGATCGTCACTCGCGCTCGAAGAGCGTTGCGAGCCCCTGCCCGACGCCCACGCAAAGCGAAGCAATGCCACGCGACGAGCCGCGGCGCGCCATTTCATGCACGAGCGTTGCCGCAAGCCTCGCGCCGCTCGCGCCGAGTGGATGACCAATCGCAATCGCGCCGCCGTTCACATTGACCCGCGCCGGATCAAGCCCGAGCGCGCGCATGCACGCCACCGACTGCGCCGCGAATGCCTCGTTGATTTCGAAGAGATCGATGCTGGCGATGTCGAGGCCGGTACGCGCCATGAGTTTGCGGATCGCTGGAACCGGGCCGATTCCCATTTCCGCTGGATCGACGCCCGCCGACGCGCTCGCGCCGACAAACGCGATCGGCCGAAGCCCGAGCGCCTTGGCTCGCGAAGCCTCGACCAGAAGCAGCGCCGCCGCACCGTCGTTGACTCCGGACGCATTTCCCGCGGTGACGGTGCCGCCGCCATCCTTCGAGAAGGCGGGCTTCAGCGCGGTCAGTTTCTCAAGCGTGGTGTCGGGACGCGGATGCTCGTCGGTATCGAAGACGATCGGCGGCTTCTTGCCCTGCGCGATCTCGACGGCGGCCAGCTCGTCGGCAAATCGGCCCGCCGCGTGCGCCTGCGCCCAACGACGCTGGCTCTCGAGCGCGAAACGATCCTGATCCTCGCGCGAAATCGCATGGGTTCGTGCGACATTCTCCGCGGTTTCGCCCATGGAAAATGGGTGGTAAAGCGCGGCAAGACGCGGGTTCACCAAGCGCCAACCGATCGTGGTGTCGTGCAGCTCCTGCCCGCGGCCGAAGGCTTGATCGGACTTGCTCAGGACATACGGCGCGCGGCTCATCGACTCAACGCCACCGGCAATCATCACATCGCCGCAGCCCGACTCGATCATGCGCGCGGCGACATTGACCGCCTCCAGCCCCGACGCGCAAAGCCGGTTCACGGTCGCGCCCGGCACGCTCACGGGCAATCCCGCAAGAAGCGCCGCCATGCGTGCGACATTTCGGTTGTCCTCGCCCGACTGATTCGCCGCACCGAAGTACACATCATCGATGAGCGCGCGATCGATCCCCGCGCGCGCCACGACCGCGCGGATCGCGTGCGCAGCGAGGTCGTCGGGACGCATCGACGCAAGCGCGCCGCCGTAGCGACCAACAGGCGTGCGGATTGCGGCAACAATGGCAACTCGGCGGGTCATGGATTCGATGGTAACGGCAACGAACCCGTCGGAGAAATGGGGATGCGGAGCGGAACCGTGGCCACGATCGCTCGCCCTCGACGGGCGCGCTTCGGTTAGCTCTCGAGAAAGTCCTGCATGGCCGCGAGCTCGGAGTCGATGTCCTCGGGGCGGATGCCGTCGCGCTCGAGAATCGCGCGCAACGCGGCGCGAAGGCGATCGACCACGGTGCGATGCGCGCTCGACGCGCTCGTGAGCGGAATTCCGACGACGGAGCACGCCTGCGCATAGCTCATGCCGTTAATCGTGTGCAGGCGGAAGAGCTCCCACCACGGGCCACGCCCCTCGGCGCCGAGCTCGGTGCGGATGCGCTCATGCGCCTCGGTGACGGTGCGCACGGCCCAGGTGCGTTCGAGCGCAAGGAGCGCGTCGGTCTCGTGGTCGGACGCACGCGTGGTGAACGCGGCGCGCTCGAGCTCGTCGTTGCTGGTGCTGCCGCCATGCTCGGCGCGACGGCGGGTGGCGAGCGCGGCGTTGCGGGTGTGCAGCAAGAGGCCGTTCGCAAGCCAGCGCCGCAGCGGAAGTCCGCTAGTGCGCCAACGCGCGAGGTACGACGCATCGCCCACGCGCGCGGCAAGGAAGTCGTTGACGATGTCAGCGGGATCACCAAACTGCCGCAACCGCGACGCGCGCACATACGCGCAAAGCGGCTCGAAGTAACGCGACATCACATGCGCCCGCGCGGCATCCGGGTTGGCGTCAAGTTGCGTGAGCAGCCAGGTGGCGTGGGTGGAGGGGAAGAGGTCGGGCATGG